>Ga0316209_1000731_pt1 | contig 47570 bp, 25 predicted proteins | sample 6monopyrite_MG_FD_204945 | JGI IMG/M metagenome (GOLD analysis project Ga0316209, IMG submission 204945) | Microbial mat bacterial communities from mineral coupon in-situ incubated in ocean water Damariscotta River, Maine, United States -... | ecosystem: Environmental > Aquatic > Marine >...
CGCGCGCCTTCCAGTTGATGGTCAATAAGCCGGAGCCATCGGTCGCCTGAGTCACTTGCGCGGTGGGGATGACATCATCGGCGGTGTAACCACCGACCGGTGCACTATTAATACTGAGCGGTCCGTCCGCCACCGCATCGGTGGTTGAGACATTACCAAACCCATCGATACTAAAACCGGCGGTGAGATCGAGTGTATCCGCGCCGCCCGCAGCGCCATAACCCGCGCTGCCTTCGATCGCGGTCCCCTTGGCGCCGGTAAACACTAAGGTCAGCGTCGTGGCATTGGTGACGGTGAGGCTGGTCACATCGCCCAGTACCACGCCGATGTTGGCGGTCGTTGCGTTATCGCCGTTGATGTCCCAGACAAAGCGGGTCCAGTCCACATAGCCTTTAATATCAGTACTGGCGGCGGCAATACTGGTGAAGTTGGTACCAGTAATGGTCAGCGTATCGGCATCGGCATCATAGGCACCGGAGACGATGGTGTTGTTCGGTGTGAGGTTATCGACCTGGACATTTTGCGAGGTGGTGGGGTTGGCGGAGTCGATCGTGCCATCGTTCACCGTAAAACGAATCTGAACGTCCGACTGATCCACGCCAGCCATCCCAGCCACATCGGTATGCTGCGTATCAAAGGTAAAGCTGTGCGCGGTGGCGGCAGCGAGGGTGGTGTTGGTGGTCCAGCCCGGCCCGCCGTTGTCATCCCAGTTGGCGGACAACGCCGCCGAGGCATCGGCATTGGTCGGCGCATTCCAGATGCTGCCACCATCCACCGAGTACTCGAAGGTGTTTAAGGTGACGTTATCACTCTGATCATCGCGCGCCTTCCAGTTGATGGTCAATAAGCCGGAGCCATCGGTCGCCTGTGTCACTTGCGCCGTGGGGATGACATCATCCGCAGTGAAGCCACCGACGGGGGCGCTGTTGCTCGTTAAGGGTCCATCCGCGACCCCGTCGGTCGTCGAGACATTGCCAAACACGTCTATGCTAAAGCCGGCGGTGACATCGAGTGTGTCTGCACCACCGGTCGCACCATAACCCGCCGTGCCTTCAATGGCGGTGCCTTTGGCGCCAGTAAACACGAGCGTTAAGGTGGTGGCATTGGTCACCGTTAGACTGGTCACATCGCCTAATACAAAGCTGATATTCGCGGTCGTTGCGTTATCGCCATTAATATCCCAGATAAAGCGGGTCCAGTCGACATAGCCTTTAATATCAGTACTGGCAGCTGCAATACTGGTGAAGTTGGTACCAGTAATGGTCAGCGTATCGGCATCGGCATCATAGGCACCGGAGACGATGGTGTTGTTGGGCGAGAGGTTATCGACCTGCAAGTTTTGTGAGGTGGCGGGATTGGTGGAGTCGATCGTGCCATCGTTCACCGTAAAACGGATCTGAACATCCGACTGATCGACGCCGGCCAGCCCGGCGACATCGGCGTGCTGCGTATTAAAGGTAAAGCTGTGCGCGGTCGCGGCGGCGAGTGTGGTGTTGGTGGTCCAGCCACCGCCACCGTTATCATCCCAGTTGGCGGACAACGCAGCTGAGGCATCGGCATTGGTCGGCGCATTCCAGATGCTGCCACCATCCACCGAGTACTCGAAGGTGTTTAAGGTAACGTTATCGCTTTGATCATCACGCGCCTTCCAGTTGATGGTCAATAAGCCGGAGCCATCGGTCGCCTGAGTCACTTGCGCAGTGGGGATCACATCATCCGCAGTGAAGCCACCGACGGGGGCGCTGTACCAGTCGATGGTATTACCCCCATCGATGGAGTTGGTGGGGCTGATCGGTTTATTACCTGCTGTTGAGCCCGAAGCATCGGAATCGGTGACATCAACAAAGTCGATCGACCTGGTGCCGGTGACATTGAGGCTCCACTGATTGGTCGGGCTGTCGGAGACCAGGTTAAGGCGATCATCGGCATCGAGTCCGGTCAGGGTCAGCAGGCCGCCAACTGTCTGGGTGGCGAGGTTGTCGAAGGTCAGGATCGCATCGGTGGCGTCATTAGTAGCTTCGCTCTTGGTCAGATTGAAGAAGACCGTGCTGCCGTTGATCGCCTGATTGATGCCGTCGAGAATCACGCTGCCATTACGTGCGGTGAAGGTGGCGCTATTGTTCCAGTCGCTGGCGAGGTTAATCTGATAGTTGCCGATGTTGTCGACATCAAGGGTGCCGTTGGTGAGGGTGAGATCACCATTCACATCCAGCGCGGCATCCAGCGTCCAGCTACCAACGGCATTATTGAAGATGAGATTGGAATAGAGATCACCGACCGCGAGACCGGTGTAGCTGCCGCCGCCATCGTAGCGTACGGTGCTGCCGGCATTGAGTGTGGTGGTCGTTGTGGTCACGGTCTCGATACCTTCCAGCTGCAGTGTACCGCTGGCGTCGACGGTCAGCACATCGGGCACGCTGAGAGCGAAGCCGTTGAGGTCCAGCGTACCCTGAGTGAGGGTGAGGTCCTGGCCAGCACCGTCCAGGGCCGTGGTCATGGCGGAGATGAGTTGCGCAGTACCCGAGGCTTTGTTAATACTGAACAGTCCGTCGGGCAGATCGGCTGTCGCGGTATTGATATTCTGCGTACCCGTACCGTCGAGAGTGATGGCGGTGCTACCGTTGACACTGGCATCCGTAGAGACCAAGTTTCCTGCCAGATTGATGCCGCCGCCGTTAACTGTGCCTTGTTCAGTAAAGGTCAAATCTCCATCGACATCCATCGTACCGCCAATCGACAGTGTTGATCCGCTGGCGAGGTTAAATTCGGCATTGTTAAAGTTCATACTTCCGGATGAGATCGTCTTTGAGAATTCTCTAAAACGGATCAAACTGCCCGAGGCATCCACATTGCCGGCGGTGTAGGTCCAGGCCCCACTGCCACCAACATCAATGGTATCTTGAATTGTGACAACCGCCGGTACGCCGGTGTTGTTAATTGTTAACCCTGGAATGCCCCCTACACCGCCGGAAGCGCCCAAAGTCTGATCGGTACTGCCATCCAGCAATATGATGCCCGAGCCACTCACAGAGGTTGTTGTTGTTACGTTGCCGGATACGGCGACCGTCCCATCAATCGCCGCGACTCCCTGAATCGTCAGATTGCCATTGACGTCCATGGTCCCGGTCACGGTCAAAGTCTCCCCATTGAACATGTTGATAATGACATGATTGAAAATAGACGTACCGGTATTCACCGTTTTGTTATTTGGCTCTAGTGAGAATGTCCCGGAATTGTGTACAAAAGTGCCGCCTGAAATGGTCAAGTCGTTACTGACAAATGTGGAATCACTTGTGGCCGTATAGCTGCCCCCACCAATCACCAGCGCACCATTGATGTCAATCGTCCCCGTCCCTCCATTAAACGTGCCCAGACTTTCCATTGATGGCGTGGTGACATCGCCACCGGGAGTGAAGCTGTGGCCGGTGGGGATATATAATTCATGCGAACCGGTGACTGTTAACGCGCCCACGGCAACATTGTATTGAATATCGGTATCACCATGATCGGCGGTGCCCAGCAAAGCATTGGTCAGAGCACCGCCGTTGTCATGACGAGTGACGACGTGGTTTTGATAAATGTTCAATCCACCCAGTGAACTACCATCGGAGACCGTCACCGTGGTGCCCTGGTTGCCGCCATTGCTGTCGAGATAGACCAACACCGTTTGTCCTGCGGTGGGGGCGTAATTGATGGCGTAGTTACCCGAGCCGTCGGTAGTGTCGGTCAAGCCTGTGTCGACACCGTTGACCACCAGACGCACGGTTTCTCCGACCATTGGGGTCGCCTCATTGTCATCGGTGTAAACCGTTCCTGAGAGGCTGGTAAACCAGTCGATGGTATTGCCGCCATCGATGGCGTTGGTGGGGTTGATTGGTTTATGTGTAGCATCCGAGCCTGAGGCATCGGAGTCAGTGACGTCGACATAGTCGATGGTCTTAGCCGATCCGTTAGCGAGGGTGAAGTTCCAGCGCGTGGCGGGGGTCGCTGAGACCAGGCTCAGTAGTTGGCCACTGGCACCGTTCAGCGTGGCGGTACCGCCACTGGCGATGGTGGTGGTTTGACCAGCCTGAAAGGTCAGGGTGTCGGCGGCGGCCACGGACTTGGTCAGGTTGTGAAAAGCGGTGGAACCGTTGATGGCCTGGCCGGTGCCATCAAGGACTACCGTGCCGTTTTGGGCGGTAAAGGAACCGCTGTTGCTCCAGTTACCCGCAACGTTGATCTGGTAGTTGGTCGCGGTCACATCCACCGTACCAGCGCTGTTGGTGAAATTGCCATTGACGTCCAGTGCCGCGCCGAGTTCAAAAGTGTCTGTTGCACCATCAGTAGCATTAATTATTAAGTGATGGTAGGTGGATGCGAGCGTGGTAAGCGTATAGTTATCGGTCAGGGCATCGCCGTCCCCGGTGTAGATGACTGTTGACCCGCTATTCAGCGTTAAGGTCGTGCGGCTTACAGTTTCTGCCCCTTGAAGCTGTAATGTAGCATTGGCATCGACAGTCAACACATCGGGCACGGTAAGATCAAAGCCGTTGAGGTCCAGAGTGCCTTGAGTAATGGTGAGGTCCTGGCCAGCGCCGTCCAGCGCGGTGGTCATGGCGGAGATCAATTGCGCGGTGCCCGCAGTCTTGTTGATGGTGAAAATGCCATCGGGTAGATCACCGCCGGTTGTATCGATTGTTTGCGCACCGCTGCCATCGAGGGTAATCGAGGTGCTACCATTCATTGCGTTATCTGTGCCACTTATATTGCCTGCTACTGCAAAATTGCCACCATTGATTGATCCCACCTGGCTAAGGGTCAGGTTACCGTTGACATCCATCGTGCCAGTAATTGCCAGGTTTTGATTACTGGCCATATTTACAATGACGTTATTAAACGCCATGCCGGCCGCGTTGATGGGCATGCTGCTAAGACGTAAATCGATGGTGCTTGTGCCGGCATCCACTGTGCCTGCAGTGTGGGTCCAACCAGCTGTCCCTTTAACTAAAACCGTATCCTGTACCGTAAGCACTCCGGCAGATTTATTGATCGCGACACCTGGAACGGCACCCGATCCGCCACTGGCACTGAGGACTTGCGCGCCATTGCCATCAAACAGAAAGGTACCCGAGGACGAGGTGCCTCCGGTCGTGTCCGTAGTGGTGACATTGCCAGCGACGGCTATGGTGCCCGTCTGGATCAGTCCGACTTCCGTCAGCGTGAGATCACCATCCACATCCATGGTGCCAGTAATTGCCAGGGTTTGATTACTCGCCATATTGATGACGACATCGTTGAAGGCCATGCCCGCCGCATTAATGGTCTTACCTTGCAACTGGAATACTACGGTGCTTGCCGCAGCATCTACCGTACCGGCGGTATGGGTCCAGCTACTACCCTTAAGCAGAATCGTGTCCTGAATTGTCAGCGTGCCTGCTGACTTATTAATATCGATACCAGGTACTCCGCCCGAGCCACCGCTGGCGCTTAATAATTGTGCGCCGTTACCATCGAATAAAATGGTAGCCGTATACGGCGATGAGCCGGTGGTGTCCGTGGTGGTGACATTACCGGCCACGGCAATGGTGCCCGTTTGGATCAGTCCGGCTTCTGTCAGCGTGAGATCACCATCCATGTCCATCGTGCCGGAGATGGTGAGTGTATAGCTTGCTCCCATGTTGACGATGACATTATTGAGCGTGTTAGCACCGATTGAAACAGTGCGATTATTGCTGCTATCCAGGGTGATCGTGCCTGAGTTGTGCGCGAATGTGCCGCCACTAATGGTGAAATTAATAGCGATATTAGTGTTGCCACTGGTGGCGGTATAGTTCCCACCGCCGATCAGCAGTGCACCATTGATGTCAATCGTTCCAGTGCCACCATTGAAGGTACCGAGGCTTTCCATCGATGGCGTAGTAACGGTGGCACTGGCGGTAAAGGCATGGCCCGCGGGCAGATAGAATTCAGCACCACTTTCCACGGTGAGGTTATTACTACCATCGACATCATAAAGAATCTCGGCATCGGCAAGCACACCCAGGGCGGTGCCCATATCGGCGCTGATGGTGGTGCCACCGTTGTCATTACGCACGATGACATGATCGCCGTAGATATCCAGCCCGCTGAGATTGCCGCCACCGGCTACGGTCATTGTGGTGCCATCACTGGTAAACCCATCAATGTAGACCAGGATGTCGTCACCGGCGCTGACATTGGCGGGAATGCTATAGGTGCCGGTGCCACCAGCGGTGGTGTCGGTGCCGACACTTGTGCCGTTGACGACCAGCCGAATCACTGCACCATCGCCGATCAATGTTAGCCCTTGATCGGTGTAGACGGTACCCGAGATGTTGGCGTTGAAAATCCAGTTCGGTGTTCCTTCGCCGTCGTCATTGTTCGATGCGCTGGTGGAGTTGGTGGCGGTAATATCGAAGGTCGAGGTCTGTGAATCCGTGACGTTGACATAGGAGACCGCTTGCGCACTGCCGGGATTCAGGGTAAAGCGGGTCGCAGGAATATCACTGACCAATACGATTTCATTGCCGCTGGTGCCGTCAATGGTCAAGGTGCCGGATACGGTGTGTGTAGTGCCGGCCTTGAAAGTCAGTTTCGAGGCGGCAGTCGTATCGGTAAAATTGGTGGTACTCAAGGCATCGAGAAAACTCACGCCGGCGACGGAGGCATTGGTAACGATCAGGTTGTTAAAGCTCTCGCCACTACTGAGTACTGTTTGTAATGCAGCGCCGTTGAGGGTCACTGTAGCGTTGGTTGAGGTTAATGTCGTGGTGCCAGTACGGATGTCGATATTGCCGCCGACAGTGACGGCGCTATTGGTGATGTTCAAGGTCTTGGTGCCGGTATCAGCGCCAGCCCCTACGGTCACATTACCGCCAACACTTAAGTCGAATCCCGCCGTATTCCAGGTAATCGTTCTCGTCGCATTATCGCCGATCTCTAAATAGTGGCTGCCGTTGATGACGACATTGCCAGTCTGTGTGACGGTCAAATTATTCTGGCCGACTTCAATGTTGCAATCGTAACCATTAGTCAATGATGGAATATTCTGGTTTGGTGTGCCGAAAAATCGCAAGGTAACATTCGAGCATATGGCGCTTGCATCAAACGACAGCGAATTTAATGCACTCAGATAGACGGTCCAGGCGTTGACGCCAAAGGTGCCCGATCCTATTGTCAGCAGATTGAGAACGGAGAAATGATCATTGACCGTAGTGGTGTTGCCAGACTGGCCTGCAATGAGATTATTGAAGCCGTTGGCCCAGTCCGAGGTGAGGTTATTATAGCTTAAGTTGCCGGTTCCGGTCAGGCTGAGGGTTGCACTATTATAGTCAGTGCTGTCCACTGTGCCGTCGGCGGTAAAGTTTCCACCCACGGTGATGGTTGCTGAGCGTGCCTCGACCTGACCACCGCTCTGGTTGAAATCGTTGGTAACGTTAATGGCGTAGTTGAAGGTGTTCCTGGTGTCGAGGATACCGTCGGTCACCGTCAGGTCGTTGGCCACACTGAGTGCGCCTTGCAACTGATAGGTTGCGCTGCCGGCGGCGTCATTGAAACCGATGTTGTAAAACGATTGTCCACCCGGCGTGATGAGGAGTGTGCCGCTGGTGCCATCAAAGGTGACGTTGCCGTTGTTGTGAGTAAAGGTACCAGCCGACAGCGTGTAGTTGCCGGCGATGTTCAACGTGCCGCTGGTAGAAGTGAAGGCTCCGCCGCCAATGGTAAGTGCCCCGTTGATGTCGATTGTTCCCGCGCCACCATTAAACGTCCCCAGACTTTCCATGTTGGGAGTGGTGACATCACCACCGGGGGTAAAACTATGGGTGCCAGGCACATAGAGTTCAGTGTTCGCACCACTGACGGTGACATCTCCTGCACTCACTGAGTAAAGAATATCGGTATCGGGCGAGGCGCCTTTGGCGGTATTCATCAAAGCATTACTTAGTACCCCTCCATTATCATGACGAGTGATGAGGTGGTCCTGGTAGAGATTGAGGCCGGCGAGGTTACTGCCGTCTGAGACCGTGACCGCGGTGGTCTGATTGGCACCGCCACTGTCAAGATAGACTACCAGAGCATCTGTGGCCGTAAGGTCGGTGCCTATGCTGTAATTACCGGAGCCATCTGTGACGGAGCTGCCACTATCGACACCATTAATCAGCAGGCGCACCGTCTCTCCGATCAGTGGTGTTACTTCATCGTCATCGCTGTAAACCGTGCCGGAGAGGGTATCGCTAAACCAGTCGATGTTATTGCCGCTGGAAAGCGAGCTGGTCGGGTTGACCGGTTTTTTCGAGACATCAGAGCTGGATGCATCGGAATCCTGCACATCGACAAAGTCGATGGCTTTGGTGGCGCTGGCGGCGAGATTGAGGCTCCATTGATTACCGGGACTGTCTGAGCGCAGATTGATTTGATCGTCGAGATCGAGGCCATCGAGCGTCAGGGTGCCATTGATGGTCTGTGTGCCGAGGTTATCGAAGGTCAGCGTGACATCGGCGCTGTTGTTCGTGCTCTCGGTCTTGCTGAGGTTGTTAAACGTGGTTGAGCCAGTGAGGGTTTGATCGCCACCGTCCAGCGTGACGGTGCTGGTCCCCGCCGTGAAGGCGCCGGTGGCATTCATTAGCCAGTTCCCGGCCAGGGTGATATCAGCGCTATTGGTCGCTGCGTCCAGATCGCCATCGGTGATCGTCAGCGTGCCGTCGAGGTCCAGGTTGCCGTTGAGAATGATATCGTCCGAACCGGCGGTGGCAGTGTTGTTGAGCGTCAGATTATAATAAGTCATCCCTTGTGTGGTGAATGTCTGATCTGTCGTTGTGCCATCAAAAGTGATCGTTCCGCTATTATGGGTGTAGACCGAGGTGGCCGCGCTGACCAACAAACTGCCCGCGATGGTGAAACTTTTTCCCGCCCCGGGTGCTTCAAACGTGGTTCCGGTACCACCAACGTATAAACTATAGCTACAAGCGCCATCGCCATTGCCGATATCGATATTGCTGTTGGCCCCTTTGAATGTAGTTCCATTGGATGACAATGAAAAACAGTCATTGTTGGCCGTGACTGTCAGATCATTGCTGTTGGTGGCGAAATCGACCGTTGAGGCTCCGCTGATCGTCAGGCCGTCAAGGACAATATCAGAACTGGATTGATACGTTTCAGCCGTGGCAGAACTGGTGATAGATACACTGTAATAATCTGTCGCGCCAAAATCCCGGATGGTGAAGGTATCGGCGATACCGTCGCCATTACCCGTATATTGGAATGTGCCGGAGTCGGTGTCCATTGTGGTGATGGCCAGTGTCTCGCCCCCCTGCATCCTGAAACTACCGGTATTATCCAGCGTGGAGATGCTGGCGTTTTCGCCGTTGAGCAGAAAGGTCTCACCGGTCAACGTTAAGGTGTCGAGGGTATAGGTCGGTGTGCCGGTCGAGGATAATTGTACGGTTTTTGCCCCCGAAGGGTTATCCACCGTGACGTCACCGTAGTCCTGGCCGCTGGTTTCGTCTGCCCAGGTGCTGGTGCCGGACCCGTCGAAGGTGAGTGTGCCGGTGCCCTTGAGCCAGTCGCCACCACTGGCAATCGTCAGATCGCCGGCGAGGTTGACATTGGTATTGTTGGTGCCGATATCCAGCGTGCCATCGGTGATGGTGAGATCGCCATTCACGTCCAGCGCATCGGCGCTGATGATGTCATCGTTGCCAGGGGTGCCGGTGTTGTTGAGGGTCTGATGGTTGAAACTACTGCCGCTGGAAGTAACGGTCTGGTCGGCCGTGCCATCCAGTGTCACTGTTGAGCTGCCAGGCGTAAATGTATCGTTATTGGTCCAGTTGCCGGAGACATTGATCGTGGCGCTGCCGGCATCGATCTCATTGGTGCCGGAGCCATCGGAGGCATAGATGGTGAGGTCGCCATTGATGTCATAACTGGCGGAACCAGCGAGCAGCCTGCCGTATTTGGTGTTATCGCCATTGATACCGATCTCCAGACCACCAGCCGTGACTGCGGTGTTGTTGACGGTATTGTCCAGTGTGACCGTATCGCCCGCCGTGGCGTGCTCGATGGTCAGGTTGCTGGTGATGGTGAGGGTTCCAGCGCCCAGCACACCGATGACATCACCGGCGCTGTTATTACGCACTGTTAATGTGCCGCCGTAGCTGGTGGCGGTTACTGGGGCGGTGGTGGAACCGCCCTGTACGGAAAATCGGAAAACGGCAATGGAGATCGTACCATTGTTGGTGATATGTGCGCTGGCGTCACTGGTTGGGCGGGTGAATTGCCCTGCACCGGCCAGTTCTCCGCTGCCGTTAATGATGAGATTACCGGGAATGCCCACGGACACCGTCTTGCCCGCGGGTACGGTCAATGTGCCGGACAAGGTCAGCAGATTCAGCACCCGGAAGCCATTGGCCGTTGCCGCGGTCTGCACCGTGATATCGGCGCCAGCATTGAGGGTGAGATTGCGAAAGCGGTTGTCCCAGGCATTGCCGCTCGATTGGGTGGTGAGGGTATTGCTCGTACCGGTCAGTACCACGGTGCTGGTGTCGTAAGCAAAGGTCCCCGTGGAGGAGTCCCAGTCGCCGCTGACGGTGATCGTGTTGCCATCCGCCGTGAGCGTGCCGAGGATCTCGATGTGTTGGGTAGTGATATTGCCGGAGCTTGCACTATCGGGCCGGTAGGTGTTGCCGGTTTTAATGTAGAGTTCTTCGTTGCTCAGGTTCGCCAGATTGTCGATGGTCAGGTCGTTGGCGCCGTCTACCTCGATGAAGATATCTTCGTCGTTGCTGCTTGCAGAGTAATCGTACTGGCCGAGATCGGCGTTGGTGATGGTCTGGTTGTCATCGCTACCGATGGTGAGATGTTCTTCGAAGAGATCGATGCCGGTGATGTTGCCGGTGCCATCGTATTTCGTCACAGCGACCGCTTCGTTAGCATCCGCGACGCCCTGGATATAGGCGGTGATGACATCACCAGGTGAAGGCTGAGTCACGCCGGAAATAGTCCAGGCACCGGCGGTTGTGGTGGTGGTCTGTGCCTGTAACGTGCCATTGACAGCAACCCGGATAGTGCGACCATTGGCGCAGTTGGTGGCTTCGTCCTGCTGTTTGCAAGTGCCGACGACAAAGATACCTGAGATGCTTGATTCATAGGCCCCCATATCTGGAGCGCTACCATTGTAGTTTCCGCCGGTCGCACCATTGACGTCGGGTTGTGCACCATCATTGGCATCATCACAGGCCGTATCGTCACCCGCTGCGCCCAGATCACAAGCTACATTGATGGCAGGGCTCAGGTTTTGCAGTGTGTAATCATCGGCACCTGCATTGGTATAGAGCGGATCATCATTTACTGTCGTACCACTTAAGGCAATATTACTTTGCCCTGAGCCATTAGCAGGCGAGGTGGAATTATCGGTCACCAGATTATAGGCATCCGTCATCGCGCCACCGTTGACATTGATACCGTAGGCGCTGTTACCGGTGATGATATTGTTTTTAATCATCGCACCGGTAGCCAACAACTCGATACCGTCACCGCCGTTGTTGTGAATGGTGTTGTGGTAAATAAGGTTGTTGGTGGCAGCGGCGGTCAAATAGAGCCCATCTGCACTGGCGTTGTCGCGGATCAAGTTGTTGGTAATATCGACGGCGCTAGTGCCACTATTGATGCCATAACTGCTGTTATTGCGAATAGTATTGCCACGCACTTCCACATTGGTTGGGCTGCCACTGAGAGCCACGCCCTGGCTTCCATTGTAGGCGATGGTGTTGGCTTCTCCGCTTGCCAGGCCACCGATGTAAATCTGATTGCTGGCGCTAGCGAAGAATACATATATGCCTCGCCCGGTATTACCAAGATTTTCATTGCCCACCAGACCTGTGCCAATGGTGTTGCCCTTGATGTGTGCATTGCTGGCATTGTTTTCGAGCTGAATGCCATCACTACCGTTACCGGAGATGATGTTGGCCTGCCCGGCACTGCTTCCGCCGATATAGATCGGGCTCGTTGACCCTGTCGCAATACCGTCCTCCAGATTGGCCAACTTGGCTGTTGCAGTACGATTAGTACCAATCTTATTGCCATAAATCCGGATATTGTTACCACTAGAAAGATGGATACCATTTTTCGTATTGCCCGAAATTAGATTGCCTTCGCCAGCGTTAGGCCCACCAATATCGATGTCGGATGGATATCCACCAAGGTTATACGTATAAATGCCCTCCGAGTTATTGGCGATTGCGCTTTCACCCACGGCGTCGGTGCCGAGGTAGTTACCGAAGATGTCCGCCCCGGTAGTGCTGACACCGCCGAGTGCTACGCTATGCAGTGAAAAGTCGTTGAGCACAAATTCCTGCACAATAACATTGGCGGCATTTTCAATGGTGAAGCCGACGCAGCTCGCAATTGACGCCTTGTTACCCTTGATCTCAATCTCAGGGCCACGGCTGTTGTCATCCGAGGCGCTATTCAAACGTTGGCGTGACCCGTCAAGCGTGGTGCTATCATCGGTGAGTTTGGGTAAGCAGATGGTATTGAGTGAGATACGCCACCAGTTATCTGCACCGTTCACCTGATTGGTGGCCACCTGCATGCGAAATTCAGAACTGTTGGCTGTGGTACTGCCCGCAGAGCCGATCGCATTGGCGTTCTTGATGAACTGACGCAGTGAGCCTTGATCACTGAGCGCATTATCAGCATTGCCATCATCGGCGACATTAGTAATCAGGTTGTAGGCAAACCCCATGTTCACGTCGGTCACATCACTGCCGGAGACCGCAACACTTACCCAATTATCCCCCGGTCCGGCATTGTCACCGGTATCGGTGTCATCGGCAGTGGCAGACTGACCGCCATACATGGCCGATCCATTTGCCCATGTCATTTCTGGTATTGGATAGGGCCAGGTGCCGGGCACCGTGCCGTTCAGGCTGCCTTTGGGTGTCGTGTCAGCGTCTGCGATAGTGGCGGCGCGCACACGCACCTTGTAGGTCCCATCGGCCAGACCGCTAAAACTGAAATCACCATTTGCATCCGTGGCAACAGATGTCTGATACACATCGCTGTTGTCGTAAAGTTCGACATCAACATTGGCCAAGGCCTTGTCATTGACTTCGCTTGTGTAATCGGCAGCTGTTCCAGCAAAGTTGCCATCTTCGAATACCTTGCCGGTAATTGCGTAACTAAATCCCCAGTTCAGATTATTGCCACCACTGATGGAATTGCTATGTAAAATGGTCAAGCCGCTGTTTGCATCGCTGTCGGTCGGTTCGACAAAGTCTATTGCAAAAGTCCCGTTGGCAGTTAATCCCCATTGATTTGCTGGACTATCCGAAATGAGATTGATGCGGTCGTCAGCATCCAGACCATCCAGGGTCAGTAATCCACCGATGGTCTGGGTCGCGGTATTATCAAACGTCAGGGTGACGTCGGTCGCATCATTGCTTGATTCTGTTTTACTGAAATTATTGAACGTAGTGGAGCCTGCGATGAACTGATCGGCGCCATCGAATGTCACGGTTTGTGTGCCACCCCCATGAGTAAAGGTGCCTGCATTGCTCCAGTTGCCAGCAGTATTGATATTGAAACCACTGGCATTGACGGTGCCGCTGGTGATATCAAAATTGCCATCCACATCCAGCGCTGCATCCAGGTTCCAGCTGCCAGCACCATTGAAGCTCAGATGGTAATAAGCATCGCCCACTGCCAACCCGGCATATGGGCCTGCACCGCCGTTGTAGATCACCGTGCCGGAATTTACATCATTTGTTAGATTGGTGATGGTTTCACTGCCCTGCAAACGCAATGTCCCCGTATTGGAAAATGTGCTGCCAGCACCGATATTGAGGTTGTTGCCAGCAATATCCAGGATACCGCTCTGAATATTCAGTGCGGTTGACCCTGCCATACTCATTTGATTGGTTGATACGCTGACGACATCGGTCTGGCTGGATTTATTGATGGTGACATTGCCATGTGTGAGCGGGCCGGGGGTAAAGATAGAATTCCCGCTGCCATTAAATACAATCGTGGTGCTGCCAGCACCGCCAAAATATCCGCCGCCGCTATTGGTGAAGTTGCCAGTGACTTCAATGGTATGGGCTCCAACGGATAAAAAACCGCTCGGCCAAATGAAATTGTTGGTGGAAACTGTATGGGTAGAAAGCCCTAGTGTGCCAAAGCTTCCCCCCCCTGTATGGGTGGTAAAGTCATTCGTGACTGTAATGTTGCCACCCAAATAATAGAAATAATCATTACTGTTTATCGTTACGTTGTAATAAGCAGATGCGCCTGGGTAGAAATAGAAATTGCTGCCCCTGGCAACAATGGATATGGTGGAAGTGCCCGCGGTAAAGACAGCATTGTCATCAAAGTGCCCCGTCAGATTAAAGGTGTTGCCGTCTGCGACGATGGTGCCGTTGTTTTCCAGGTCGGGGGTGTTGACGTTACCGGAGCTGGCAGAATCCGGGCGGTAAGTATTACCGGTTTTAATATACAGCTCGGCATCGTTTGCCCCGCCAGTGGCCACACTGATAGTCAGATCATTTGCACCATCAACTTCATGGAAGATGTCTTCATTTCCACTGACTGAATTATCGTATTGGCTGAGATCGGCATTAGTAATCGTCTGATTATCATCACTACCAATGGTGACGTGTCTTTCGATCAGTTCGATGCCTGTGATGTTGCCGCTGCCGTCGTATTTCGTCACGGCTACGGCTTCACTGGTATCGGCCGCACCTCCGATGTAAACCGTGACCACATCGCCACTGGCCGGTGCAGTCACGCCGGAGATGCTCCAGGTGCCGGCGACGAGGGGTTGGGTCTGCGCCTGTAAGGTGCCGTTGACCGCGACCTCCACTGTGCCGGTGTCGGTGCAATCAGAGGTTTGATCATACTGCTTACAGGTGCCGGAGATGGTGATGCCTGCAGCTGGGGCTGCTTTGTATGTAACCACTGCATCGGACCAGGCTCGGCTGGTGCCAAGTGTCGGCGCATAGGCGTATGTTCCCGCAGCACCCGTTGTAATCCAGTATTGAGTATTGAGGGTGACATTATTAGTGCCGTTTCTAAAGGGTCCTCCCGGGAAATTGCTATCAGCGATAAAACTATCGGCTAAGAGCCCATTAACCTCGACAGCTCCAAATACCAGCACATCAGACTCAGTCGAGGCAGCCGTGCTGTTGCTTGTTGGGGTGGTGCTACTACCGCTGTTGGCATTGCTTTGATCTACTCTGGGGGCATCGGCGATTCCTGAGAATTCGTGCACATCGACAGCACTTTCGTTCGCATTGTGATGAGTGATAGTAATGGAGCCGGGCACAGATGTTACTTTCGCTGAGCAGATGATCACTTGCCGATAAGGAGATGTGGGGAATGTTGCGCCGTCCCTGTCCACAGAATAAGTATTAGAACCATCACTGCAACTGGCACCACCACTACTACTGACATTGACGCCTGTCGAGACAATGATGGTGTTGCCTATGGTGGGTGCGTTAGAGAGAGTTACCGTTGTGGTGTTGTATGGGAAGGCCTCGTTCTTGGTGACGGTACCGTTCTGTTGCACATAGGCGATCGCCGCCTGCGCCTGATTCGGCAGGGCAAGGCAACAGCTCAGGACGATCAGTAGCACAAGTGGTGTTAAGCGATTAACCGGGATCAGGTTCGAAGCCATCAGTTTGTGTGTGGCAGACGTGACTATGCCCAGCCACATCAGCAGCTTAGGTAGCCCTTTTCCGTCCTGGGAAGGCAGGCATGATTCATTGTCTTTTTTCTTTGTTGTTGTCACAATCAACCTGGCCAAAACGACTTAAATGCAAAAGTCCGTTTGTAGTTGTTTTTTGTTAAAACGTCGTAAGTGAACACTCTATATAGGTTGTCCATCGGCAGACTGGGCTGATTTGTGAATCAATACGGTGTTTTAATGTCGATGTAACAGACTGAATTAGTATGATATTTAGGTCGAGTCAGGATGCCTTTTAGCACCTGCGAACCAGGTTCTTCTGTGATTTAAAGTTCAGCGAAATGGTCATGTTGAGCGGTACAGATGCGCGCCGCATGGAGCGCTATGTGAGTGGTTTTGAGGTGCTTAAAGTCACGTGGATGGAGGGCGGGCAATTTGCCGTTTCCTTTGGATTCAGAGGCTAATATTTACCCTGGATTCTGATAAACCAGCCTTCGCTTGAGTAATCATTGGCCGAAAACTCATTGTCACTAAAGTCAGTGAAGTTGTATCCGAGGCCAAGTCTCATGTGGCGATTGGCCTCCCAGGTGAGCTCTGATAACCAGCCAGAGCGCTGATCATTGGCCTGTTTCTGCGTTAACCTGCGGTACTCCAGCCCCATACGAAGCTGCCACGGCAGGCCGTAGTTGATTCGGTGGATTGAGAGGTGAGTCTGCGTTTTGAATGCCGCTAGACTGCCGGCCTGCTCTGTTTTAAAGCGAATCGCCTGTTTATCCGCCCATTCAATCTTTTTCGTGAGCTGGTATGACCACTCAATGGAAAGCACATCCATTTTGGTTGCGATGGCTGTGACACTGTTTAAGTTCAGCGGGCTTAAATCCGTTAAGCGCGTATAGCGCGTTAAGGCATTGAATCGATCGTGAGTGGTTGGACGATAGGCAAGCCCAATACTATGTTCATCAAACCGGGCATCAACACTGTTTTTTGTGAGATTACGCGTGATGCTATGGCGATATTTACCTAGCAGGATGTAGTCTGGATTAAGGTTGTATTCAATGTTGTTGCTGGTCAGGGTCTGTTCTTTACGCTCTGTACCGCGATCATTTCTGATCTCATAACGGGTGTTTGCCTTTAAACCTTTGCCCATATATGACAAGCCAGTTGCCACTGTGCTGCGGTTAGTGATGCCACTCAGGGCGTTGATATCTGAATACTCCGTGCTTAAATTAAATTTCCAGCCGTTCTCAATCTTCCACTGCTGTTCTGCGCCAACCAGAGAGATCGTCTTGTCGCCGTGGTCGCTATTATCCCATTGATATTCGCTGTAGATTTTTCCACTATCAGCACCCGCGATTGTTGCGATTGAAGTTTCTCCGCCGACAATGGTGGAAGTTGTCTTTCCTGCCTGGTCATCATTGAGGCGCTCGCTCAGGTAGACATTCACCTTTTCAGAATGATAGCCAAGGCGCGCTTCGCCAGCATCACCTCGATCACCAGTGGTGGCATTACCCTCTATATGAAGGTGTTTGGTGAGATTGTATTTAAGGCCGAGTGTGTTTTGATTATTCGGAACACCTTCGAGTGTGCTCTGGTGACGAACAGATGCCTGTAATTTTTCTGTGAGCGAGCGCGTTAATTTGGCAGCGGCCAGGCTTTCTTTACTGAGTTGTGCACCACTATTATCCTGCGATGATTGATCCTGTAACTCACCCGTCAGTGACCACTGCGTTTGCTTGTATTGCCACTGTGCAAGGCTCTGTTGGAATGAATGAACAGCGCCTGCTTGCGTTGCATCAGCACTCTGATTTTGGTTTTGGTTTTGGGCCTGATCATGTTTGAGTCGTAAGGTGTTGTTGTCAGTAATTCGTACCATCAGCTTGGCACCCGTTTTCTGCTGTCCCTGATCACTGCTATTACCGCTGGCCTGAAAGCCTGAATCCAGTTTTTTGATATATGCCCCGGCGGTCATGCGGTCGGGTTTGCCACTGAATTCACCAATATCGATCTCAGTTGCAATCTTGATGGCCTGCCCATCTTGTTGGCTGCTGGTGAGCGGGGAGAAGCGCAGGCCGCCATCATCGCTGCTAAAGCTCTCACCTTCGTTGCCACTGCTTTGTGCAATTTCGGCAGTGATTCGACTGTTATTCAAAATACGGAGCTCTGCATCGAGACCCTGTAATTCATAGCGCCCAGCTGCTAGTTCATCGCTGACGTGAGTGGCGCCAAGCGCCAGCTGTTCTGTGAACTGGTGGCGTAGGTGAGCACCATTTGCCGTCTTTTCAAAGGCGGCGACATGGTATTCATAGTCCACTTCAATGTAGACAGGGTTGCCTGCTAGCAGTGCGCTATTGATGGCATGGTTGTCCTGCTGCTTGCTCGAAATTGGGCGCTTGAAGAGCAGGCGACCGGCCAGGTATTTAATCGAGTAGTCGACATTCTGTTTCTGCGGTTGTCGGCTTAACGTGAGTCCTGTGGTTTTGTCTTTAACCACCAGGGTGACCTGTTCACTGCCTTCAATGATTTCACGTTGGCTTAAATAGTAGAGCGAGCCACCTGTCGCACGGATCTCATCGCGGATATGGCGCTGGCGTGTTTGTGCGCCAAATAGCCTGACGATTGTGTCCGGCTTGCCGAATTGATTACGGCTAAGGCTTTTATATTCAAAGAGTGCGCCGTAGAGTGTGCGCCGGTAAGCGGCCAGCTCATTGTCGGAGAGGTCTAATTTATAATTACCTACGATACCGTGGATGGTGTCGCTATCGACGGCCAGATAAAATTTTCCCTGACTCTGGGTATCATAAACGACGGTGCTGTTGTCGCCGTACACGGGGTAGTAGTGGTCCGGGTCGAGATTGGAGAGTAGTGCTTTGGTGCCGTCATCATCCAGGTCATTAAAGAGCGAGTCTATTTCGCTCTGCCCGGTATCCAGTGCCGCGGTGATCAGGTATTTTCCCTGAATCTTGCCTTTGAGGTAAAACGCGAGGCGTCCTTCACTGTAGAATTCACCGCCACTTTTTTGCCCGCTGCCTTCAATAAAACCTTTGCTGTTGAGCCGACTGAACTTGCCATCAGCAAATGCCATAAAAAACAGTTTGGGTTTACTTGCGCCAATCATGTGCTCAACGGTACTTACATAACCCTGGCGGTCGATGATTTTTACATGAAGTGGGTTCTTGCCTTCTTTCAGCATCAGTGTGTGACTAAACTCGCCATTGTCATCTATTTTGATCACATTATTGTTAATCACCACTGCATTTTCAGGCGATGTATTGCCGGTAAAGGTGTAGTCACCCTCTAACACAGTAAACCCGGTAGGCGGTAGATTAAGCTGCAGTTCGGGTATTGGTTGTTGCAGGTAGATCTGCCTGTTCTGTTGATGTGATTGAACATTGATGGTCAGTATTTTTGCATAGGGGAAACCTTGCGGATCCTGCACCTCAATCTGTAGTGACTGGATGCCATGGCTTAATTTCATTGGGTAGCTAAATGTACCGTCGTCGGCGGCTTGAACCGTCTCTTCACCGATCTTAATGATGCTAGCTGCTGCAGCCTGGCCGGTTAACTGGAAATGTCTAGCAGGGTTTGACTGGTCAGCAGTCAAGCTGGCAGGGTTGCTTTCATGGTTACCCTCGTCAGGGAAATAAGGGATTAACATTTCGCCTGCCGGATGAGTGATCGCAAAGCGAGGGACAATTAAACGGGTGCTAGTGGTGCGACCATTCTTATTGGTGAGTGCAATCAGCAGATCGTGTTCTTTGGTGATGAGTGCAAAACGGCCTAGCGGGTCTAGTTTTAGCGGCTTGCCATTAAGCGTGGCGCTGGCTGTTGTGTCGATATCGGTGGTCACTTTACTGATGATGATTCTATGCAGTAAGGGTTGTGCCTCACTATCATTAGCAGGCTCTTCGTTTTTCCAGCGAAGCTTTAAACGAAAGGGCGATATTCCTTCCACACCGACCAGATAGGCGTGTGCTGATTCGGCTCGCCTTTTTGCGATGGCCTCAGTGCGATTACCTGCGCCGGACTGGCCTGCAATGATGACACTCTCGCGCGGGTATTGGCGCAGGAGTTCGGCTGCATTGCGTAAAATACCTTTGCTGTGTTCGTTGAGTATGAACCCTTCAGGGCCAAAGGTCTCATCACTCAGGTTTAATTTGAAGATTGATTTCTGCTGGTTACCGATAATGCGGCGTGCGCTGCTGGCGTGGGTACCATTGTTATAATTGACGCTTAGTTGGTAGTGATAGAGCGTGTTGCTGCTGAATTGGTTTCGGATAAGCTCGCCACCGTCCCACTGGATCGTTTCGGGTGGTGTGCCATCACCACTAAAGGTACGAATATTTTTGCCATCGGTCGTGTTGATCTGAAACTGCCACGCATCGACTTCTTCTGGTTGAGAGACATCGATGTGAAAAAACGCAGGGTGAACGATCTCTTTATCTTTGAAGGCCAGGATTTCTGACGGGACCTTGTTGGCGTGCATGCGAACTTCCGCTTGCGGCAGTGGTAAGTAGCCACCATTCACATTGATGGTCTGTGTTTCTGTGTTACCAATGAGTGTGATATTTTTTGACTGAGTATCAGCTAAAAGCTTAAGCCCTTTGACACCGGGGCGCCCCAGTTTTTGAACAATACTATTTTGAACGGCAGCGAAATTGGCTTTTGAGAGTAGTCCAGGTGAAACAGTGATGATTTGTGCCTCATTGCGCTTTAATGTGGTACCGACCGGCAGGCTTGCCAGGTTGATCTTCAATAAACGTTCCCCTGGGGTAACCGCGGGGAAGTGGTAGCGCCCATGTTCATCGGTGATTGCGTAGGTGCCTTCATCTAGTACCACCATCGCATTGGCAATGCCGAGCTCATTTGGGTCTTGCCAGTAATCGCCATTTTTATCGTCGAATACTTTACCGATGATGGTGCCGAGGTCGAATAGTGGGTCTGCTGTAACGCTAACATCCACTGTCGCCTGGTTTGAAATCGAGCAGGCATCACAGGTATCTATAGCGATGCTACTGTTGCGGTAGCTGCCTGGTGTGGCACCTGAGCCGACAATCAGTTGATAAGTGAATCGCGCATAGCCGCTCTCACCATCATCGGCTTCACCATTGCCATTAGTATCGACGAGTGCAGGTATGGTGTCGAGACTGAGGCTAAGCGTTTTATCACCAGTGGGATCTGATACTGGCGCACCATTTAGCAGGGTGCTGCCCTTCCTGTATTTGAAATTATTGGGAATCAGAGTTTCAAGCGTGACCTGTTGTACCGGTAGTGCGCCACTGTTTTTTATTTCGATGGCGTATGTAACCAGCTCGCCAGTGGTCACCTCATTTTTATTGGCTGTTTTTGTCAGGGTTAAACGCTTACCTTGTGTAAAGTAAACCTGATAGATGGATGGCAGTGGGGTGTCATCGGTAGTGTTCAGCACGCTGATGATGGCAGTGCCTGCTAGCGAAGAACGGATGGTGCCCTGTGCAATGCCGTTGATATCAGTCACGTTGGCTGGTTGGGTAATGGTATCGTTACCACCACGGTTAGATGTGATCTGAATGCGCTTGCCAGAGAGCGGTTGTTTATCTTTGTTTAAGAGTTGCACGGTGATTAAAGCACTGCTTGTACCATCTGCTACGACTATATTGGGTGAGATGACGGCTGTTGAGAGTGACCGGATCTCATTGGTTAAGCTAATAGTCAGGCTGTTGCTGTTTGCTGCGTTGCCATCTGCGTTACCCGCGCTGCCGGTTTGAGCGGGCAAAAAGGTAGTGGTGGTGTCATCAACTGAAAAGCCCAGCGTTGTGTTTTTGATGACGTTTGCTGTGTCGCTGATGAAATCGATTCTGATTTCACTAAGGCTTGTGGTGATAGTGCTGCCAAGGTTCAGGATGATATTTTGCCCAGACAGCGCAGTACAATATTCGCCGGGGTTAACTAATGGACATGCAGCAGCGGCAGTCAGTGGCGCTCCATCAATCATCACTGCGTTGACAGTTGTATTGGTGTAATCCGGTGGTATTGTAATGGTGATCTGGTTGAGTCCCTGGTCACCGCTGTTAATGGTTGGGCGAAGAAAAAAACTGAAGGGGCGAGCGCTACTGTTACTGAGTAATTCATTTGGCGTCACCTCAGCTACCACCGATGTGACTGCAAGCCCTGGCATCAATTGATTAATCGTCAGGCTATCGCTCGGGATGTTGCTGTCAGCATTGCCTGCGCTTACCGACTGGGCGGGGTCAACTGTGTTTGTGGTGTCGTCTACTGCCAATAAAAAAGTGTGATTGCCGAGTAGCCCCGAGACATCCGTATTTAAGTCTACCTGTAGTGGGGTCAGAGAGGATGTGATCTTACTGCCCAGTACGATCGTGGTGTTCTGGCCACTGCTTGAGGTGCAATATTCATTGGCATTGACTGTTGGGCAGCCTGCGCCGAGTGTCAGCGGCACATTGTTTACCCATAAACTAGCAACAGAGCTGTTGGTGTAGCCCGGCGGCGTGGTGATGACAAGCTGGTTCAGCCCGGTGCTAGTTCCATCGATGGTAGGCAGTACGTAAATACTAAAATCACTGTTAGCAGCACCGATGAAAGCACTGTTCGGGGTGATCTCAGCAACGGCTGATGTGACAGCATAAGCGGGTGAGGCCAATATTGAGGCTACTAACAGGCCAAGTAGCACGGCACAGCTTATTAACCTTTTCAGCAGGCGAGACGCAATACTCATCCCTGAAGAGGAGTGAAAATGAAATTCAGAATTCGACTGGTAAGAGGAAAATACTGTTTTTCTGATGCTGCTGTTTAACGACATATAAGAAGCAGGGTTTTGATTATTATTTATAAAGAAAAGTGCTCACATGGTGGTGCTTTTCGGCAAACGCTAACAGGCAGGTGATTTTGCTGCGACTTCCGTGTGAATAATGTGTGGACTTTGTTTCTTTTCTGGATTATGCGGCTTTGTGCATTATGCGATATAACCGTTTGAATTTCTAGCATTTGATCCTTAAAAGGGATGCCAGACAAGGGACTATTGTGGGTGTAATTGGGCGGGTCTGTTAACTGGCTGAAAACGGAGGCTATTTCGACAATATTTTTTATGTGAAAAAGCTAATGATTTTTGGATTAACGTTATAGAGAAGAGGTGGTGGGGGCGGGAGCACCACAGGTACAGACATCAGGGGCTGTGTTTGTGGTGTCGCGCCAAAATGGTTTGCCTGTGTCAACAGGATTGAAAATTAATGTATATGGGACTCGGCGTTAGCCAGTGCGGCTTTGATTTCCTTTTTTCTGCCTTCATCTGCAATGGCTCTATTGGGACGGGAAGGGGCGATTAGCGCTTTATTAAAGGCCATTATCGCATTCTGATATTCGCCTTCTTCTAGCAAATAATCGCCATAAAAATAGTTGGCATCGATATTATCGGGGTTGAGTGCTAAGGCTTTGGTGAGATAGTCGCGTGCCAGATCATCATCGCCAAAGCCTAATGGCCAGCCGGGTACCTGATAATAGAGGCTGCCGAGCGAGGTGTAGATGGCGCCGTCTAATACCTCTGGATTGATCTTTTCTGCGCGATCAAGCAGGGCTTTGGCATCTTTGACTAACCTTAAGGCTGAAAAGCCACCTTTCTCACCCGCATAGGTGCTGAGGATGATCGCTTCCCATACCAGTACTTCGGCATTGTTTGGGTGTTTAAGCTCTGCCTCTTTAGCCTGTTTAGCCAGTGCTTCAAAGGCTTTTTCACGGTCGTTTTTATCGGTTTGATACCTGGCAATATCCCACTGCTGTTGCAGCGGCATTGCAGCATCACCGATGGCGAAGCTGCTTTGTGATAGCAAAACGGTACTGATGGTGAAGACGAATGTTGATAGTTTCATGATGTTGTTCTCCTGAGTATTGTTAGCGTTAAGCTTTTTTGGGGGCAAAGCGTGCCATGACTCGGTTCTGTTTTCGTAATGCTGCATCTACCAGGCCTGGCAGAAGTGCGTTGATGCGTACAAAGAGTTTCTCGGGCCAGCCGTAGTAGGCGTTGCTTTTATCTTTGATAATGCTTTCAATAATAAAATGGGCAACCGCTTCAGGTTCGTCCATGTTCATGTGGGTGGCGGCTGCCATGTCATAGACCGCATCGCTATTGGCTGCTGTTTTAACGGCGCGCGGGGCAGCGTAGCAGACATCCACGCCGCTGCCGTCGATCTCTCTTCGCAGTGATTCAGAGAAGCCACGCAAGCCAAATTTACTGCCAGAATAGGCGCTAAAATAAGCAAAACCAATACTGCCAAAGGTCGAGCCGACGTTAACAATCTTGCCGCTACCTTGTGCTAGCATCTCTGGCAATACCTCGCGTGTCATCTGAATCGGAGCGATGAGATTGATTTGATAAATGCGCTCAATCATCGCGGGATCCTGATCACTGAAGTCGTGGAAATCGACGACACCTGCGTTATTGATCAGCAGGTCGATGCCACCCAATGCGTTACGCACCGCGTCAACTGCTCGATGGCGTCCATTGGCACTCGTCAGATCGGCACTGATGGCATGGACGTCTGTATAACCCGCGGCTTTTAATGCTGCCTGCTGTTCTAAAAGGGCATCCTGTCTTAGAGCAACGAGGCCCAGTCGTGCGCCACGTTGCGCGAGTTTTTTGGCGACGTGTAGACCAATGCCACCGGATGCGCCGGTAATTAATACTCTGCAATTTTTCAGGTTCATTGGCTTGCTCCATTATCAACGGGCAGGCTGCGGAAGATATCGCCATAAAGGCGGTACATCATTCTGGCGCAGTGGATAATTTGCTGTTGCGACTGTTCGTCTTCAATCTTGTTCATCAGTCCTTCATAAAACCCCATGTGTTCAATATCGAGCGTGCCGTGAGAGCTCAGGTAACTAAATGCCTCACTGGGCAGGCTTAGCGCTTTCTGAATAGCATTGGCTGCATTTGTCGCCAGTTCAATCGAGGTGCCTTCCAGTACCAGCACCATGCCAAAAAAGGCGGCAGGATTAATGCGTTCAATCGTGTGGTAGGCATACGCGACCATTAATTCGGTAGCGGGTTTAGCTTGCCCGTTACGCACGGCTTCGGCATCTGCACCGCAGGTAGCAATGTCGTTAAGAATCCACTCTTCGTGGCCTTTTTCTTCATCAATGTATTCCGTGATTGCATCAAGCATCCAGCGTGGGTGTTGCGGCAAGCGTGAGCCGCACGCCATCAATAAAGGCACGGTATGTTTAACGTGATGATAGGCTTCGGTGAGGAAGGCGATGTAGGTCTCCAGTGAAATATCACCACGTGCGCCAGCCTGTAGCTGTGGCACCTGGAATAGTTCTGATCTTTCGCTGTCGGTGGCGGTCATTAGCTGGTTAAAGAATGGCATGTGCTGCCTCCTTGCGGTTATGTTATGGATTGATGACACTGTCGTACTGACAGTAGATTTGGTTGATAGGCGCCGCGTAATAAGCCCAGATAGCATTACGACGAGGGCGCCCGGTGGCGGTGAACTGCTGGTTGGCGATGCTGAAAGGTTCATCAGCGAGCAACCAGCGACCAACCTGCGCGTAATCTGGCAGCCGTTGATTGGCTTTTTCTATTGCCGTGTTAATTTGCGAAACATCCTGTTTCAGCGCTGGCTGTGCAACGATAAGGGCAACGTTATAAGGGCGGGCTTCACCAAATACCACCGCCTGGTCGATTGCTGGGTGCAGGGTCAGTTCTTTCTCGATCCACTCAGGGGCAACGTTGCGGCCAAAGCTGGTAATGAAACAGCTCTTCTTGCGCCCGGTAATATAGAGGTAACCATCGGCATCAAGGTGGCCCAGATCACCACTGGCGTACCACTCGTCATGAATGGATAGTCGGTTCAGATAGCCGTTAAAGAGATTGCCCTTGAGCATGATCTCACCATCTTCAGCGAAACGGATTTGTATATGAGGAAGTAGTTTTCCAACGCTGCCGCTGCGCTGCCGGGTGGGTGTATTGACTGCTACAACAGAGCCGCATTCAGAGAGCCCGTAACCCTCCAACAGAGGTAGAGAGAGTGCTTTTGCCTGATCTAACAAGCCGCGTGATACAGGGGCGCCACCGACTGCAATAAAGCGTAAACGTTCTGATAAGGCCGTGCCTGTTGTCACTTCAGCAATGAGCGCCTGTAGCATCTGCGGCAAGAGGATAATGCTACTCGCGTTGGCTGAGCGAATCGCCGCTGCCATCTGTTTTGGATCGATCTTTGAAGCACCGAGGTGGCCAACTTTACTTAAGTTTGGCGTGATGCAGCGTGCGCCTGCGAGTAATGGGGTGTAGATGCCGCCGATATTTTCCAGTAATACCGCAAATGGTAGCAGGCAGAGATGGCGCTCTTCGCTCGTAATTCCAATCGTCTTTTTTAGTGAGTCAGCGACATTATTCATTGTGGTCTGAGTCAGGCAGACACCCTTGGGGGTGCCGGTAGTGCCTGAGGTATAGGTGATCTTGGCGATGCCGTTGAGGTTTGTGTGCCGGCCAGCTGCGACCGGTAGCGCTATTTCCCAGCAGCTCTGGCCCGCGACTTTTTGAATCGGGCGAGGTTTTAGTTCGGGTAGCATTTTTGCGGTCAGTTCTGTTTGATCGGTGACCAACCTCTCGGCTGCAGCGTCCGCCAGGCTGTGGCGAATCTGCTGCGGGGAGAAGAACGCGGGTAGCGGTATGAGCGTGATACCGGCCATCTGTGCGGCAAGATCAAAGACTACCCACGCAGGGCTGTTGTCCATCAAGATCGCAAGGCGCTGGTAATGGTGGCGCTTGAAATGATCGCTGAGTTTTACCACCTCGCTCTGTAGTGCTGCGTAACTAAGGTGCAGGTCGTCGCCCTCAATCGCAATCGCATCAGGGGTGTCTTGTGCAAACTGTTGAATGGTTTTGAGTAGACTATTCATTATCGTCACCTAACTGTTGTTACCGCTGCTATTTTGTAATGTCTGTTTGGGTAGTGCCCATGAAGGCCATTCACTGTCCAGCGTGCGAGGTGGTTGCCACAGGCAGCCAAGGCGGCCCGCCTCAATTGCATCATTCCAGAGCTTATCTGCGGTCGGGAAAAGGCGCTCCGCCTCCAACGCTTTATGGACTGCAAGGAAGCCCTGGTGAACATCGCAGGCGACAACGAGTGGCGCCTGATCGTAGTAACTGCCCCAGTCTTGTTGCGTATCTTCTAAACGCGCTTTGTCTGCCTTTACAAGGGGTATTAGTTCAATACCCAGTTTGGCAAAGTTATTACGCACCTGTGGTGTCGCGGTAAAGACGGCCCACTCATAACTGGCACCGCTAAGGTAAGCCGTTAAGGTGATGATTAAAGCGCGTGCGCCACCGCCATGCGAAGAAGCAAGACTGCCGATCTCAATGATGCGATGACGATCAATAGGGCGCGACGCCTTTTCTGCCAGAATATTTTCAATCGACTTGTCCAGATAGCTTTCCAGGAAAAGGGTTTCGTCTTTGGCAGGGCGTAATCCTAATGCAGCGAGGATTTTTCCATCCTGTCTCATGCTCAGCAGATGAGGTGGGAATTGATTGATTCTGGCACCATAGGCGCGACGAAAAACACACTGGATAAAACGTTCGATCGCTTTGCGTGGTTTTTCGCGTGTGCTTACCAGCGCAATCTCAACGTAATGTTGAGTGCCTCTGTTTTCGTGGCCATTGAGTGTGACCTGGGCTGTTGATATCGTCATCGTTCCTGTCTCCGTTCCGGCACCCTGTGTGCCTGGCGTGGAGACAATGTAACAAGCGGGCTGTAAAGCCAGCGTCAAGCAGATGTTAAGATTTCGTTAAGAGGCGAAAAAAAGTGTGAACAGGGGCTCATTTTTGCCTTTTAAGGATGCTGCCGGAATCAAAGATGGCCTTTCACTGTGATGGGACCTGGTGGGAGGGGCTTTCGGCCAGAGGCGAGTATTAGCATTTTTAAACTGACTCTAAATATTTATATAGCTCGGGCTGAGCTTACAGCGAAACCCGGGGTGGCCAGAGCACGCCCTCTAGGCATTACCATGTAAGTTCAAGTATTCTGACCACTTTATGCTCCTTCCATTATTGGTGTTTTCATGCGGTGGATTACCCTAAAAGACTTGAATCGCTGATTCATCGCGCTTTGCTAATCCAACCTACGCGCTGTCAGGAGCAGTCATTCATTTCATCAGGCTAGTTGCTAAACCAACGACTCAGACAGGTTTTGTAGGGCGGATTAGCGCAGCGTAATCCGCCGCATGTATCACCCCGGCTCACCTACAGGCAATGACGCATCCACTGCACCCCAATTCAATGGATAAACATCCTTGTTAACGAGCGCATGAAACGTTGAATGAGGCCACTCGCTAACATGATCGACGTAACCATGCTTAACCGGGTTATAGTGTAGATAATCCATGTGAGCGGCATAATCTTTGTCATCGATAACGGTGTGTTCCCAGAAACGTCGTTGCCAGATACCGCGTTCTCCTTTTCGATGCCGTACAGGCGATAACCACTCTGCCTTTGGCAGCCCTTTTGAGAGCATACCTTTTATCAAGCGCATTCGGTTTGAATAATCCATATCCCCTAGGGGCAGCGTCCAGATGCAATGCATGTGATCGGGAAGGATCACCCACCCGTCAATATGAAAGGGGTACCGAGTGCGAACTCGCTTTACAACGTCACGTAGTAGGTCAATGTTATTGACCAGTAGTGGGGTTTGTTTTCGAACAAGGAGGTTTACGGTAAAAAAATAACAACCGCCTTCGATCCGGTTTCGTCGGTAATTGGGCATGGTAAGTTAGTCCTTTAACTTTGCATTCCATTGTTGGTGTTTTCATGCGGCGGATTACGCTTTGCTAATCCGCCCTACGCCCTACGCGCTATTGGGTCAATCAACTTGAGCGACTGCATCATAGACAAAGCCGCCTTTAGAGGTAAGATTTACATATTCTGCTATCGACCCCAGTCGAGCCGCCATCATATTTCGCATAGTAATCCACCTGCAATCAGGAGTCGATATACAAAAATTGATAACAATGTAGAGCTTGGGTATTTCCATTTAATTATATATACTTATGAAGCGATGTTGGAAATAAATAATATTGATAATGAGGCCGATTAGGCCTGATCAATCAACTGTTAGTAGTGTGGGTCACGCGGTATGAGCGATGAAAATAGACATAAGCTAAGGCCGATTTGCTGGGCATCAATGAGTAATGGCTGTCGAGGCGACTTAACCAAAGAGCACGTAGTATCGGAATCAGTGCTGAAAATAATTGGAGCACTAAATGTCGGCAAAGATGGTGAAAAACCTATAACGCTAGGTACTGGCTCGTATGTGCTGAAGCGCCTATGCAATCATCATAACTCGGCACTATCAAAATATGACGAGGAAGCCCAAAAATTCTTTTCCGCACTTAAATCAATCAGCGAAATGCTTAGAGAGGAGCCGAAGCCAAATAAATTAATCGAGACGAATTGTATTTCGATAAATAAACGTAATTTGGAAAGATGGTTCGCTAAAACTTTCATGAACATGGTTCTATTCAACATCCCTGTCTTTAAGCCAGACAATTTGCCATTATATGTGACACCTCACTCTATTATAGATCAGCTGTATAAAGGAAAAGACTTTGAGCAGCCATTCGGGTTGTATTTAATAAACCCCGCTAAATCTTTAGTGCCTGAGAATCAAGTAGGCTTTAAGATTTTTCAATCAAAAAATGCACATATAATTAGTCGGGCCTTAAGAAGCAATTAACCTACTGATAACAAATAAGAAAGCATACTTAATAGGATGCTCATATCGACCGGATAAGTTATAATAAAAGCACGGTTTCCGGTCGAAATGGTGAACAAAATGCTTACCAGTAGCTCTGATACACACCAGACTAATCTGTTCGGTACAGATTTACTTTTACAGCTTGATCCAGAAGATCCTTTACTCAAATTATCGTTTGCCATCCCCTGGCAGAAGTTTGATCAAGCCTTTGGGATTCACTACACAAAAGGGATTGGCGCGCCCAGCAAACCGATTCGCTTGATGGTGGGCTTGCTACTACTCAAGCAGCTAGAAAACCAAGCGATGAAGAGGTTGTCGTGCAGTGGAAACGTAACCCGTACTATCAAGCCTTTTGTGGCATCACAGAGTTCCAACAAAGCCAGCCCTGCCACAGTACCGAGCTGGTACATTTCCGAAAACGTATTGGCAAAGAAGGGTTCGAAGCGATCTTCCAAATGAGCGTAGGTTTGCACGGCCGGCATGCAAAGGAAAACACGGTCAATATTGATACCACAGTCCAGGAAAAAAACATCACCTATCCGACGGATAGCAAGCTAGCCATCAAGATTATCAACCGACTCAATAAAATTGCCAAACGCCATGGAATTCAACAAAGACGTACCTACCTCAAGGAAGTAAAAAAGCTGCGCCTGGATATTCGTCATTTTCGCCACGTTAAAAAGAGGAGCAAGGCCAAGCGTGCATTAAAACGTTTGAGAACCATCGCCCGTGCGTTGATTCGAGAATTGAGGCGAACACTGCCCACATACTGTCTATTTGAATTTTACCAAAAAGATTTTCTGTTTTATGAGCGCGTGCTCGATCAAAAACCGAAAGACAAAAACAAGATTTACTCCCTGCACGAAAAACAGGTGTATTGCATTGCAAAAGGTAAAGATCACAAACAATACGAGTATGGCAACAAAGTTTCGATTGCCAGTACAGCAAAAGGCAATCTAATCGTCGGTGTCGTGAGTCATGAAAAAAACATTCATGATAGTCATACCCTACCTGACGTGTTAGCACACATTGAGCGGTCACGAGGCAAAGCCGTTAAACAGGCTGTAGTTGATCGAGGCTATCGTGGAAAAAACGAGGTGAACGGAAGCGCGATCATTCTACCAAAGAAGCCACTAAAAAAAGACAACCGCTACCAGCGAGACAAGAAACGAAAGCAGTGCCGGAGGCGAGCGGCCATTGAGCCCATCATTGGGCACTTAAAATCAGATTATCGCTTATCCAGGAATTTTCTTAAGGGTGTCCTGGGTGATGAGATTAACCTGTTGCTGGCAGCGACAGCATGGAACTTGAAGAAGTGGATGATTGCTTTTTTTGCATTATTTTCCCTATCACTACTAACGATCAATTCATCGAGATGAGTCTGATGGTGTATCTGCGCGTGAGCAGATCATCCGGCGTTCATAATGACGGCTTGGTTTTTTGGAAGTAGTGATGGCTGGCCTTTTTTAAGGGCCGACTAATTAGAGCGGAAACTGGAATACGTAGTGAGCCATACGACATTCCACAGTTCTTACATATGAATATTATGGGAGTCCACCTTGCAGGTTTGTTCAATCTAACATGCTTGCAGGATGAGCAAGCTAAAGAAAGCGCGCTCAAATCCGCAATTGAATTGCTAGAGGACAGGTCGTCTCATGATTTTACTGACCTACATTTTCAAAAAATTTGGAAAGATAGTGGTACTGGTTATAGTTCAACAATCAAGTTCATCTAATGCAGAAAACAAGGCGTTAAATGGCAGTTTCAGTGGCCAACGACCATGGAAGCCCAATTTTCCTAAGCCTGCTTTCGCGACACACCTGCCGTTCATGGTGGTTAGGCTGAATGACAACAGTGGGTCGGTAACCACCTCTAACTTACTATACCCCAAAGATCACTTAGTGTATCAAGCAGATGTTTGGTTGGCTGCTGCTTCCACTTGGTTTTGATCTTCATTATCTTCCAAAGGGGGTAACTTATGCGCGCGTGTACAAATCCAGGCGGATGATGGTTCTCTGGCTCACCGTACTTTCGATTTCGATATGCCGCTGTTGCCGCTCGCAGATGCATTTTACAATGGACTTAAGGCACCGAAGTCTTTTCGGGCGCGCCTATTCTAATGCAAACAGCACTTCTTATATTTTTTGCCACTACCGCAGGGGCAGGGATCATTTCTGCCTATCTTTGGTTCATCGCGCACAATGGGGTGGCCTTGCTGTATTCGTTGTGCCAGGAAGTGTTGGTATAACTCGCGTATCGCAGGTTCGATGGCCTGTTGGTGGTGTTCTACCTCATTGACATCCAGCCCTTCAAGTCGTTCAAAGCCACGTACAGTGGCAAACAGCCGAATGGGTTCAAGTGCCTTTTCCATAATAATGACATCCGCCGAGGGCATCGGCCCCCAAAGATTGATGCCACGCAGAAAACCTTCACACCACTCATCGACGATAGTATAGGTTCGACCGTCAACCTCGCGAGTCATGAACATCGCTTCGTAGTGGTCTTCGTTCATCGCTTCCATGACATGGTTGTAGAAGCCCATAATCAGTTCGTTGAACTCTCTAAATTCCTTGATCGCTTCCCATTCAGGGCTATGTTGTTCGCCACCCCAAAGAGCGGGCATCCAGCTCGATGGCATGATGGTGTGTGGCGCGCAGGCCAGGGCGGCGAAGTAACCATCCAGTTCAGACAGATTCAGAACGGACTCCTCATTGCCGTAGCGGTCCAGATAGTAGTCGATGAGTTCAACAACACTGTCGTTGTCATCCGGGCGTGGCTTTTGTTCTATACCGAACATATCAAACGGGGTCGGTTTGGGTGTCGAACGTTCAGTGCGAAACCCCAGTTCGATCTCAACCTCTTCCAGGTCGCCCGCACAACTGATGTCGACGCATTGTTGATTGAACAGTGCACGAATTTCATCGATAAGCTCTTTTGCACCCAGATCAAGCAGGCAGCATACCAGCAGGCCATTTAATGTCTTAACGGATGTATCAGGGTGGAGGAGGTAATGTTTGTAGTGTGTGATGACCTGGTCACGCAGTGCAGGGTGATGTTTGGCAATTTCGCACAGGCCATCCACCGCCATCACGCGGGAAAACTCATCATGATCCTGTTCAGCGATATAGGTCGCCAGTGGTTCAAGTGCTGCCTCACCAATCATGCCGATTACTTTGGGGAGTTCGCTCAGTGCCCAGTCGTCTTCAACAAGTTCATCAAACAGTTCGAGGAGCGGTGGCACAGCGGCATCATTGCGGAGCTGCCCAAGGGTGCGCCATGCGTGCAGGGGAACCCATATCTGCATACTATCACTGGGGGCAGTATGGAGCGATTGATCGGCGACCAGTTCAAGCAGTGCCGGCACATCATTTTGGTCAAAGCCGTGTTGAAGATAATTGGGCCAGTCATTACGACTTCGCTTTGCTTCACCCAGGGTAAAGAGGATGTCGGTTTTATTTGAGGTGTTCATATCGATATGAGTATTCAAGTTGTTCGGTTGATAAGCGGTAATTATACTGGATTGAAATCAAAAATTGATGGCACTATTTTTTATGAGAGAAACCCAGGCGAACTATCGTCCCCTGATCCACCTCGCTCTCGATCTCGATCTGCCACCGTTGCCGCTCGCAGATGCGTTTAACAATAGCAAGCCCTATGCCGCTGCCGCCACTTTGGATGCCGCGGTAGTGGCGCTGGAATATCTGGTCTAACTGCTCGGGTGGGATGCCGGGGCCGCTGTCTTTGACTTCGACCTGGCCGTTATCAACCGTGAGCACTACTTCGCCTTCATGGGTGTAGGTGAGGGCGTTGCGTACCAGATTGCCGAGTACGATGGCGACAACCGCGCGCGGTGCTTGTATCTCGAAGTCGTGGATGATATCGCAGCGTAGCGTGAGTTTTTTTCCATGTGTTAGAAAACGGTGTTGCTCGCTGACTTCCATGCAGGCGTCTTTTAGGTTGCAGTGTTCTTTTTCATCATCGCCTTCACTGGGCGAGGGTTCACGTGCGAGTAGCAATAGCACCTCGACCATCTGTGTCATGCGATTACCGGCGCGTGCGATGCGCTCAATCTGACTATGGACACGTTCGGATAGCTGCGGGTTTTCAAGCAGTAGTTCTGCCGCGCTATTGATGACAGCTAACGGTGTGCGCAGTTCATGGCTGGCGTTGGAGGTGAACTCCTGTTCGCGCTCAATAAACTGCGCGAGTTGATCAAGGTAAAGATCAAAGGTTGCCGCGAGCTGGCCAACCTCATCGTCGGCAAACGAATTGCGCTCCTGTAATGGTGTGTGGTTGCCCGGTTTGAGTTCGGCGACCTGACGTGCAAGGGTTGATACCGGTGAGATGATTTTCCCCGATAGCCAGCTACCGAGCCACAGTGCAATGAGAATGGCGGCGACAACCGAGGCGATTAATGCAGTATGGATAGCGACTTCGCGCTGCTCAAAGTTTGTCGCGTTGCGCACCATGTAGACTGTGCGCTGCTGACTATCGCTAGCAACAAGGACATGAAATAGCTCCTGTTCTAATTTTAGATCGTGATGTCCGTTAGCCAGTTTTCGAATTTTTTCGGGTACAATTTTTTTTTGTTGATCATCGACATAATAGAGCTCAATCGTTGAGCTAAGTTGCTGGTGCCCTGGTGGCGGTCTATCTTCCTGGTTTAGAAAATAATCAAGCTCAGACTGCAGGCTCTCTTCGACCAGCTCAACCTCGATATCCTCCAGGGCAAAGTAAACGCCAATGGTAATGGTCAGACTCAGCAGTGCGCCAAAGAGTATAAAAGAGAGATTGATGCGGTGACGCAGACTCTGCTTATAGTTCATCACTATCTACCAGACGAAAGCCGATGCCGTGAATGGTATGAAGCAGCGCTTTCTCAAAAGGTTTATCTACCGCGGCGCGCAGGCTGTGAACATGGGCGCGCAGCGCATCACTATCGGGCGGGGAGTCATGCCAGATCTCTTTTTCAATCTCCTGTCGTTTAACGACATTAGGCGAACGGCGGATTAAGAGTTCAAGAATCTTTAGCGCGGTGGGGGTGAGTGTGATCAGCTTTCCCTGGCGATGGACTTCGAGCGTGTTGGGATTGAAGTTTAGATCGGCCACCTCGATCAACTGTTTATTGGCATCCTTTACCTGACGCCGGCTGAGCGCCGTGATGCGAGCCAGCAGCTCTTTTAATGCAAAAGGCTTGACCAGATAATCATCCGCTCCGTTCTCAAAACCGGACAGTTTGTCATCGAGTGTGTCTCTTGCGGTTAGCATCAAAACAGGGGTAGCGTTGCTGGCCTCCTCGCGTAATTTCTTGCAGGCGGTCAGGCCATCCATGCCGGGCATCATGATATCCATGATGATGACATCGTACTCATTAGTGATGGCGAGGTGCAGGCCGGTAATGCCGTCGCCAGCAGAGTCGGGCTGGTGACCTTTGGCCTCCAGGTAATCGTAGAGATTAGCCGCGAGGTCGCTGTCGTCTTCAATGATTAAAACGCGAATCGGTGTGATTGTGGACACTGGGCTGGGTTCCTTTCAAGCGGGCGGTATTAACCACCCATTAAAGCGTAGAAAGGTTGGCGATTGCAATTCCTGCGTTAGTGCAGGAATTGCAACTGTATTAAGGGAGAGATGAGTGGTGTTGTATTGGATCTAATCTAAGAAACCTCTGATTAATGGTCATTACGAGGAGTGCGCCCGAAGGAAGTGCCCCTGGGGTAAAGCGACGAAGTAATCTCTTAAGGAAGCTCTGATTAATTGTCAGGCGACCGAAGGAAGTGCCCCGTGGTACGAGAAGCGGAGCGACGAAGCAATCTCATCACTCGATGATTCTTATAGCGTCGAGATTGCCGCCCTAAAGGATTTGGACTGCCAGTCCATCACGCTTTGCTCGTACCAAGAGGCACTTTCTGCGGTCGCCTGACAGATAAGGCAATTAATCAGAAACTCTCTAATCTAATCGCGCCACCCTGGTTCGCTTGATAGATTGTCGTGGTGTTCTGAGTGGAAGTGAGTGATGCGCACGGTGCTGCCATCTGATAAATCAAGCGGCAGACGTTCGCTAAAACTTGCCGTGGAGGATTTAATATTGCGGCGCATATAGTTGATATCCGCAACCTTCAGGATGTTGCCTTCCGGGTCGATCAGGGTGATGTGCAGGTGACCGAGAATTGGACCGCGTCCCTTCATGCGTCGCTTCACTTCGCCGCGTAGTGAAAGAAAGCCGTCCTTATAGGTCAGGTAGGCGTTACTAATGGTTGCCGCACTGGAGTCAATTCGTTCGATGGTAATGCCGCTCTCTTGTTGCACTGTGTTAGTCGTTGAGCAGCCGCTCGCTATGAGCAACGTTGAAAGGGCAAGTATCAGGCTGAGTGGCCGGCGCAGTTGGCTGTTTTTTAACATGATGAAGTCTCCTTGATGAGATGAGTTGGCAGTTCTGTTATTCAGCTGTGCTGTTATTCAGCAGTTCTGTTTTGACGGGTGGTGGCTGGTTTAGCATTTTCCGGTAGGCGAGGCGGTACAGCACCGGCAGTACCAGCAGGGTTAGAATCGTGGATGAGATAATCCCGCCGATGACGACGGTGGCAAGTGGCCGCTGTACTTCTGCCCCGGTGCCAACATTCAGTGCCATTGGAATAAAACCGAGACTGGCGACTAATGCAGTCATTAACACGGGTCGTAGTCGTGTCAGCGCGCCTTCGACGATCGCTGCTTCCAGTGCAACCCCTTTGGCGATTAAGTCGCGAATAAAGGAGAGCATCACCACGCCGTTTAACACGGCAACGCCAGAGAGTGCGATAAAACCAACCGCGGCGGAGATCGACAACGGTAAGTCACGCAGTGCCAGTGCGGCGACACCACCGGTCAGTGCGAGTGGAATGGCGGTGAAGACCAGCGCGGCATCTTTCACTGAGTTAAAGACCATAAAGAGCAGGCCAAAGATGATCAGCAGTGTCAGTGGCACCAGGACTGAAAGACGCTGTGAAGCCGAGATAAGCTGTTCAAAGGTGCCGCCATAGCTAAGCCAGTAACCGGCGGGCAGGGTGACCTCCTGTGCAATGGTGTTCTGTACCTCGCTGACAAAACTACCGAGGTCTCGACCGCGCACATTGGCGGTGACCACGATGCGGCGTTTACCATTTTCACGGCTGATCTGGTTGGGGCCGAGGGTGATCTCGATATCGGCAACTTCCTGCAGCGGAATGGTTTTGGGCGGCGTGTTGGTCGCGTTTTGCCAATCGCTATGATCTCCTGTCGCTGCCAGAATAGCCTGCGCAGGCAGTTGAATCGGCAGGCGTGCCAGTGCATCAAGATCGCTGCGTAAGGTCTCGGGCAGGCGTACGACTAATTCGAAACGTCGATCACCTTCAAATATCTGCCCGGCAACGGCACCGCCAATCGCGATGCGTAAGGCCTCTTGCACCGTTGCTACGTCAAGCCCGTAGTGGGCGAGGCGTTCACGGTTCGGTACGATGGAGAGCAATGGCAGACCCGTTACCTGTTCGGTGCGTGCGTCGGCTGCACCGCTGATGCCTGATACAACACCTTCAATGTTTTCCGCCAGCGCCACCAGCGTATCGAGATCATCACCGTAGACCTTAACGGCGAGGTCTGAGCGCACACCGGAGATCAGTTCATTAAAGCGCATCTGAATCGGTTGGGTGAACTCATAGTTGTTGCCGGGAATGGTTTTGGCGACCGCCTCCAGTTGGGCGACCAGTTCAGCTTTTGGTTTGCGTGGGTCGGGCCATTCGCTGCGCGGCTTCATCATCACGAAGGTGTCGGCAACGCTGGGTGGCATTGGGTCTGTTGCGACTTCGGCTGTGCCGAGTTTGGTAAAGACGTGTGAGACTTCTGCAAACTGACTGAGGCGCGTTTCAAGCAGGGTCTGCATCTCGACTGCCTGGGTCAGGCTGGTGCCGGGAATACGCAGTGCGTGCAGGGCGATGTCACCTTCGTCGAGGCTGGGCATAAACTCACTGCCCATACGGCTGGTTTGAATGCCGGATACGATCACCAGTATTACCGCCATGGCGACAACCGGCAGGCGATGGCTTAGTGCCCAATGTAAGGCCGGTTGATAGAGGCGGCGTGCCACGCGCATCACAAAGTTCTCTTTCTCATCGACGCGACCACGCACAAATAGTGCGACCGCAGCGGGTACTGCGGTGAGTGAAAGAATCAGTGCGGCGGCGAGTGCCATGATCACGGTGAGTGCCATTGGATGGAACATCTTTCCTTCGACACCGCTGAGGCCGAAGATCGGGATGTAGACGATCATAATAATGATGACGCCGAAGACACTGGGGCGGATCACTTCTACGGTTGCTTTACGCACAATCGACAGGCGCGTAGCGAGATCGGGCAGTGTGCTGTTTTTGCGTTGATAGATGGCGAGATGCCGTAGACAGTTTTCGACGATGATCACGGCACCATCGACAATCAGGCCAAAGTCGAGTGCGCCAAGGCTCATCAGGTTGCCAGAGGTGCGAGACTGCACCATGCCGGTGATGGTCATTAACATGGCGACTGGAATGACGGCCGCGGTTATCAGTGCGGCTTTCCAGTTGCCGAGTAACAAAAACAGAATGACGACCACCAGCAGCGCGCCTTCGGCGAGATTTTTCTGCACAGTGGTGATCGCTTTGTCGACCAGCTCGGTGCGGTCGTACAGCGGGGTGAGCACTATGCCTTCGGGCAGTGATGGTTTGATCGCCTCAAGCCGTTCGGCAGCGGCGCGTGCCACCACGCGGCTGTTCTCGCCCATCAACATAAAAACGGTTCCCAGTACCACCTCTTTACCATTTTGGGTGGCGGCACCGGTGCGCAGTTCATTGCCCAGGGTGACCTCGGCGACCATTTCCAGTTTTATTGGAACCCCATTGCGTTTGGCAATGACGATTGCGCGTATCTCGTCAAGGTTGGCCAGCTGGCCGGGTGAGCGCACCAGATATTGCGCGCCAAAGCGTTCGATGTAACCGGCGCCGCTATTGAGATTATTGCGCGCGAGGGCTGCCATTACCGCTTGCAGGCTGAGGTCGTAGGCGAGCAGTTTGTCGGGGTCGGGCAGCACATGAAACTGTTTGCTGTAGCCGCCAATGGTGTTGACCTCTACCACGCCGGGTGTCTGGCGCAGTTGCGGTCGCACGATCCAGTCCTGCACGGTGCGCAGCTCCATTGGGTCATGCTCAGCGCCTTCCTCACTGGTGATGGTGTACATGAAGATTTCACCCAGCCCGGTTGCGATTGGCCCCATCGCGGGTTCGATGCCGTTTGGTAATGCGCCTTTTACCTCAGATAAACGCTCGTTGATCAGTTGGCGTGCTAAATAGATGTCGGTGTCATCTTTGAACACTACCGTGACCTGCGATAATCCGTAGCGTGAAACGGAGCGGGTGTAGTCGAGAAAAGGGATGCCGGCCATCGCGGCTTCAACCGGAAAGGTGATGCGCTGTTCTGCTTCGAGTGGTGAATAGCCGGGCGCTTCGGTGTTGATCTGTACCTGTATATTGGTGATGTCGGGTACCGCATCAATCGGTAGTTTTTGATAGTTGTATAAGCCGAGGGCGCTGAGTGCGATGACAGTAATCAGCACTAACCAGCGATGCTCGAGTGAAATGGAAATCAGGCGGTTTATCATTTCAATACATCCTAATGATCGTGGCTGGCGCCGGACTTTTCGATGTCGGCTTTGATCAGGTAACTATTGTGAGTGACGTATTCTGTGCCAGTCTTTAGCCCGCCCAGCACTTCCACCCAGTCGTGGTCGCTGCGACCTAATTCCAGCATGCGTACCTCATAGGTGTCATCAAAGCGGGCAAACACAACCTGGAAATCACGAAAGCGCTGAATCGCAGATTGACGTACCGCGAGTGGCACGGCATGTTCGCCAGTGATGACACTGCCGCGCACAAATTGCCCGGGTCTGAATGCCCCTGTCGGGTTTTTGAGCACCACGCGTGCCTGAATACTTTGGCTGGCATGTGTCGCCATTGGTGATAACCAGCTGATGGTGCCGTCAACCGCTTGCCCACTAAGGGTTTCTATTTGTACTGTTTGGCCTTGCTTAACTCGCTGCAGGTCTTTGTCGAAGAGATTCAATTCGATCCACACCTCGGATAGATCAACGATGGTAAATAAGGCCTCGTTGCCAGTGGCTTCGCCAACCTGAAGGTTGCGCTGCATGATGATGCCGCTGATAGGGGCCTTTAGGGTGTAGTTTTGCAGGCTTTCGTTACTCTGGATCTGTGCTAGCAGATCACCACGACGGACCGGTTGGCCTAAGGCCTTCTCTATTTTTTTCACAACGCCGGGAAAGCGTGCGCGCACATGAGAGATGCGATTGGGATCGAGCTGAACCTCACCGGTTAAATTTAAACGCTCTTTGATATCGCGTGGGCCAGCTTGACTGGTTTTAATTTGGCTTTCGATCGCAATTTCGTTAGCAATCTGAACGCGTCCTTCATATGTCTCAAATTGCCATTGATAGTCTTTCCCCTGATAGCGGGCGCTGACGGTGACATCGAAGGAGTGCGGTTCGGTGACCACGCCATCGCCACGCAGATAGTCACCTTTAGGTTTAAAGTTAAAAATGTCGACCTGCCCGCCAAGGCGTGCGAGTCTGATTTCGAGCGAGACATCGACGGGTGCGATGGCTTTATCATTGAAGTATGAGTAGACATGAAACTCTGGTGGTATGCCTTTTTCAAACAGTGTTATCTCGAGCGCAAAGCCATCTTGTTGGAGTAGGCGACCACCCATTGGGCCTTTGGCGACTTGCTCTTCTTCATCGTTGTGGCCGTCATGGTCACTGTGATGAGCGGGTGTGATCAATAGCCAGGCAGCAACGAATGCGCCGCTTAGCAGAATGAAGAATGTGATGATAATATTTTTATTCACGGCTGAACTCCTAAGTGCAATTGAGTGCCGGTTAAGCGTTCAATCTCAATTTGATAGCGGTGGTAGCTGGCGGCAGTGATGACCTTTTCAAGGCGGGCATCCAGCAATGTGCGTTGTGATTCGTTCCATTCGAGCAATGAAAACCGCCCCCGTTTGTAGCCTTGTTCATAGTCACTGATAGCCAGTTCGGCTTGCGGGATGATCTGCTCTGTTAGCATTTGATAGGCCGTCAGTGCATGCAGCAGTTCCTGATAGGTTCCGTAAAGGCGGCTATACAGCGCGAGGCGTTGCTGTTCATGCAGTAGCGGGTCTTGCTGTGCCAGGTGTTGCATCTCGTCTATGTATGGTTGGGCGCGCGTGGTTGATCCCAGTGGGATGCTGGCTGAGATAAGGAGCGCGGCATCACCCGGCGCGTTGAAGTGACGTACCCCAGCGGACAGTGCCAGATTGGCACGACTGCGGCTTTGGGCGTGGCGTAGGCGTGCCTGTGCAAGTCGTTTTTCGGTGGCAAAACGAATCAGATCCGGGTTATCTGCTAACAGTGTTTCAAGCTGTTCAAATGGTGGTGGTACCGTTAGTTTAAACAGTGCTGTATCTGCTACGGTGAACTGTGGTGCAGTGCTACCCCAGTTGCTACTCAGCCGTACCCGAGATGCGGCGAGTTCATGTTCCGCATGTTCTAATTCAATCGACGCCCTTGCTAACGCAATTGCCTGGCGGCGTTGTTCTGCAATATGACTCCTGCCAGCATCGACTCGTTGTGTGACTGTTTCCAGGGTACGCTTTACCAGCGCGAGCTGGTCTCGCGAAATCTGCAGGCGATGCTGATCTACCACCACGTGGATGAATTGCTCTGCTACTTTGGCCAGAAGATCAAGTCGTTGGCTATCCTGCTGATTGAGTAGCAGGTTGGCACGCTGTTGAGCAACGGCTCCACGTAAGGAGCGCTTGTCACCTGTCTCTAAAATTCTTGCCACACTGAGGGTGGTCTCAAGCTGGCGAGTGCCACTGTGTTCGCCGCTGCCGGCAAAGTTTTCTAGCTCTAATTTTATTTCAAGTGGCTTGTTTTGCTGTGTCTGCTTTATTCGGCTGATGATCGCTTTGGCGGCGTAATCATTGGCTCCCAGTTGTGCATTGTTTTCCAGTACCTTAATGATCGCCTGATCAAGTGTGATTGGGCTGGGCGCCATGGTGCCTGCCGCATGAGTAGCGGGCAAAGTGCCTAGCAGTAGTGCCAGGGTTATCCAGTATCGCATTGTTATACCTTGTCTATGCGGCATCACGTAACAGTGTTAACAGCAGCTGCTATGTGGCTCACAGTAATCGTAAAAGTGAAGTAGCGCGCGCTATACAGTGCTCAAAAGCACGGCGCTGGCGTTTCAGTGGTGAGGGGGTTTAGCGGGGTGGTGCGCGTAGCTGAGGGGGGAGTGCTGTATGCCAGCGAATCAATGGGTTTTCATTATTGAGGCGTTTTAGCCACTGTGTTTGGCTCTGCCGAGAGAGAACGATAATCAGCAGTGCAAAGAGTGCAAAGGCGAGCAGCACTTTGGAGAAATATTTACTTAAACCATCGGGGGTGATATCGATGACAGCTGTTTCGCCATCGGCATGTTGGTGTCCCTGACTATCGTCTGCATTATGAATATTGCCTAAGTGAGGGGTGTGATGCTCACTCTGATGACTATGCTGCGGTTCATCATGATCATGTTGATGATCGGTATGGACGTGCAGATGAAGCTGCATCGTGAGAACAAACACCAGCGCAGGTATCAGCGCTGCAGCCCAGACAATCGGATTGTGTTTGATGATTTTACGAAGCCCTTGCATGCTGGCGATTAAAACCGAGATGGGTGATTCCTGTCAAGCGAATTAGCGAAACGCCACTCTGTCTCTGTTGACAGCTCATCGTCGGCCGGATGTTAATGTTCACCAGGGCCCTGTATGCCAATGGCTGCCGCAATGCAGATAATGGTGATGAATAGCACTGCATCGAGTGACAATACCCGCTGAAAGCGCCTGCTCGTGGCTGGTTTGCCGGTCATTGCAGGAATAATGATGAAGCGGTTACTGGCACCGATTGCCATCATCATTGCGACAAAGACGAGTTTTATGATTAACGTGATGCCGTAGTCTGTTTGCCATAACTCTTCAATGGTTTCAAGGCGATGCCATGCGTTGAGTAGCCCGCTACTGATCACGAGTGCAAGTGCCACGGTGGCGAGTGTTGAGAGGCGGTCGGCGCTACGGCAGATGATGTGATGCATCGCATCACCTTGCTGGCGCAGGCTGGTGATGATAATGAGATAGGCGATCACCGAGCCACCCCATAGGCAGCCGCCGATGATGTGGGTGCTATTAATAAGGCTGTCGAGTGTGAATAATCCTTCGTCGCCGGCATGGCTGGCAGCGCTAATGTAAAAGGCGATGATGGCGCTGCCACTGAGTAGTAACGCAAAGCCGAGAGAAGGTGTCTTTTTACGGATGAAAAACCAGATCGAGATCATCACGATCAGTGCGAGTGCGCGTCCTGTCCATAAACTGCCGAAGTGACTTTTTTCGATTACTTTCTGTACAAACGGTAGCGCTTCTTGCAGTGGAACATCGGCCATGGTGGCGGTGCGCATCAGCAGTACCAGTGCGGTAGAGATAAAGAGTGTGATGAATGCGCCGTCGAGCAGCATGCGTAATCTGGCCTGAACTAAGGTGCGGGCATCGCGTTCATTGAGTAACCACATGAACGCGGCACTTGCCCCGATGATGATGGCGAGCGACAGGCGGTCAAGCGCAATCAGGCTGATATTAAGTAGTGAAAGCTCCATTGAGGCAGGGTGCTGTTATCTATTTAACGCTGAAGTGACTCTTGCCCTTAATGCGATGGCCATCATGTGCCACGATGTTCCACTTAATTTTATAGCTGCCTGCGGGTAGCGGTTTTAGTTTGACTTTAAGCGCCTTTGCATTGTGATCGATGTGGCTTATTTCACCCTCATCCATGCGTGTGCCATTTTCGCTTTTGACCTCAATTTTACTCCACTCAGTCTCGACCCCGCCGCTGAACCAGAGTTGCAGACTTTCAGGGGCAGCTGAGAGCGCTTCACCTTTTGCTGGAATGCTTTTGTCGAGATGCACATGTCCCCATGAAATGAGCGGGAACACCAGCAGTAATAGCATGCTGCTACAGAGGGATGCTTTTTTAGTCGTGTTCATCGCAATGTCCTTTGTGTTGTGCCTCATCAATCATATAACGGTATGAGTCAAAAAACATGATATTTCTGGTTAGACCACCATCGTCTCAATTAGTTGCGTTTGTGGTTGAGATGAAGCTGTCCGCTTTCACGGAATGTTCCCTGTACTAGTGTGTAATCAAAGTGCTCGCCATCTTCATTAAGCGTGCCAGCGCCATCGGTTTCAACAAAGCCATCTTTCAGTGTGAAGTAGAGTGTGTCGCCACTTATGGTGCCATACATCTGTTTGCTGGCCATGCCAAAGGCATTGAAACCGGTCGAGATGAACTTGTTGCCTTTCTGTATCGCTTCAAATTTGGTGCCGCTATCATCGTACCATGTGCCACTGAGGTTGATGCTGGGGGGCTGAGTGGGATCTGGCAGGGTGACGGATATTGTTGGTTCGCTGCTTGTCGTCGCTTTAACGGTTGAGACTGGAGCGGGTTCTGCTGTTAGAGCAGTCGTCTCCTGTGATGTGGTCGCGGGTGGCGTGGCAGGTTTGTCACCAATGAAAAGGCTGGCGGTTACCAGCAGCATGGCGATGACGCCTGCTGCAATCAGGCTATTCTTTAAGCCATTGCTTTTCACTGGGGCGGGTTCATGGGTTGAATTTTCACCTGGAGGGGTGGTGTTGCTATCAGGCATTTCAAGGTTCTCGGGTTGAATTGTATAGTTTTTTACCGTCAGCACGCATATGTTGTTTTTGTTAATTAGCTAGTGCTTTGTGGTACGTTATAGCTTGTTAAGCGTGCTTGATGGTAAACGAATGAAAAAGCGGGGGGAAGGGATGAGGTTAAAACTAACCACGACATGGGGCCTGCTGGTCGTAATGGCGCTGTTGAGTGGTTGTGCGACGAATTCGATATTTAGTTCGTATCCTTCGCAGGTCGAAAATATCAAATTGCAGGTATCCGTCGGTGATTTTAGCGGCGCGCAGGCAGCGCTGGCTAAAAAGAGTATGGGCGCTGACAAGATGCTCTATTTGATGGAGCGTGGTCGTATCTCACAGATGGCGGGCGATACTGAAGCGAGTATCCAGGATTTTAAGGTTGTTTTAGATGAGTTTGAGGCGCAAGAGGAAGCGGCGAAGATCACTGCCGGGGGTGTCGCGAGTGGCGCTGGTGCGGTGATGCTAAATGAAAATGCGATCCCATATAAGGGCGACATCTATGAGCGGATTTTTGTCCATAGTTTTCAGGCTCTGAATTTTCTTGATGAGCAAAACCTGGAAGCGGCTGCGGTTGAGGTAAGGCGCGCTAATCTGGAGCAAAAATTGGCGCTGCTTGATAATGAAAATGAGTTGATTGAGGCACAGGAGGCGGATGAAAAGGCCCAGATTCTCAATCGAAACAAGGGGTATGAAGCAAAGTTCTCATCGTTAACAACGATGGCGTCCACGGTCAAAAACTCATTTCAGAACGCCTATTCATTTTATATCTCGGGATTAATTTATGAGATTAATGGCGATGCGAATGACGCTTATATCGATTACAAAAAAGCCTTAGAAATTTATCCAGACAATAGTTACCTGAGAGGGGATGTGGCGCGTCTGGCAAAACGTCTATCAATGAACGAAGATTTTGAGCAGATAAAAGATTCTGTGGTACCCGAAAAAATGGCTTTTCCGGCGAAAGGTGAAGGTAAGCTCGTGGTGCTCTATGAGCAGGGGTATGTGCCTGAAAAGCAGGAGGTCAATATTCTGATTGATTTGAGAGGGACGCCGAATAACATGGTGTTCCCCACCTATTTTGAACATACGCTATTGAGACGCCCACTGGTGGTTGGCCTTGGTGGTAAGCGGATGGGTGAGACTGAGACTATTGTACGACCCTCGGCGATGGCAGCCAGGGCGCTATCTGATCGTATCCCGGGGATGATTGTCAGGCAGGGATTGCGGATCATTGCGCGAGAAAAAGTGCACGATAATCAAGGTAACAGTGCCTTTGGCATGCTTGTAGGGCTGGGGCAATTATTGTTGAATCGTGCGGATCTACGCAGTTGGTTGACGTTGCCCGCAGAGGTACAAATTATGCATGCGCCGACTGGTGCTGGTGAGCAGACGTTAACGCTACACAATGGCGGCATGAGTGCCGAGGTGGCGATTAAAGTGCTGCCCGGTCGAACCACGGTGGTGCATGTGATTGAAGCGGGTGGCCAATTGCATTCGCGAGTAGTAACCATTTAGAATGAACTTAGATCAGGCTGTGTCGCATGATCATGGAGAGGGAATATGATTAAATACTATCGTTTAAATAAAGTGTTTGGTGCGATCTTGTTGGCAGGGCTGCTAGGGGCCTGCAGTACCTCGGGTATTGAAGCCATTGGTACGCCAGATGATCCTGATGTTAAAAAGCATTTGTTGATTCATAATGATGCGCTTGCCAATAAAATTACTATTTCTGAGATGCGCAGTCGTACTGTGCGTGGTGGAGATATGCTGCAGGTGAGCTTAACCCTCTCTAATTTATCTAGCAGTGATAAACATGTGCAGTATCGTTTTAGCTGGTTTGATAGTGATGAGTTTGAGGTGGAGGCGGATGCTGATGGGTGGACGCCGGTAAGTTTGCATGGCATGGGGAGTGTTCGCATTGAAGGGCTTGCTCCGAATAATTCAGTGAAAAGTTTTCGATTAAATGTAAGGGAGCAATAAATGTTGATGAAAAAGCGTCCAGCCGTATATGGGGTTTCATTGGTGGTGGCTTCGTTGCTGCTGTTACAGGGGTGTGCTAATAAAGTTGCTTATCAGGGCGCGACTGATGTCGAAACAACAACGATTGATTTTGGTTCGACTGATCTGCAGCAGATTGCCGCGAAAATGGTTGATTCCGTGCTTTCCTTTCCGCCGATTGTGCAGGTGACCAATGAGCGCCGTCCGGTGATGTTTGTTGATAAAATCAAGAATAAGACCACTGAGCATATCGATACCGAATCGATTACAGATTCGATCTCGAATCGCATTTTGCGTTCAGGAAAATTCCGTTTTGTTGATATGACCAAAGTTGCAGAAGTTAGCGAGCAGATGGCATTCCAGAACAAAAGTGGCATGGTGAATCAAAACACCGCAGCACAGGTTGGACGCCAGATTGGCGCTGAATACATGATGTACGGTAATTTGAGCAGCATTGTGAAGAAGACCAATAGCGTGAAAGATGTCTATTATAAATTCACCCTTAAGGTGATGCATCTTGAAAGTGGCATTATTGAATGGTCGGATGAAAAAGAGATTCGTAAAACGCGTGAAAAATCGATGTTTGGGATGTGATGAAGATGATTAATTTTAGAGATGTAGTTCTGGTTGCTGTCTTGCTGGTCCCTGTGGCTAGTAATGCTGCATCTGATATTAAGGTCAGCCATACGCAGACAGGGCAGGGAATGGCCCCGTATATTGGGATCGACCTCGGTAGCGCGGATTATGATCTGGGTAATGATAGTTCTCCTTCCTTTTCGATTTTTGGTGGCATGGCGTTGAATGAACTGCTTGCTATTGAGCTGGGTATGATTGACTTTGGCGATGCCACTAGTGCTGGCGTAAAGAGTGAAGCAAATGCTTTTTATGGGAGCGTGATAGCTAATGCTGCGTTGTCGAGCGAGGTAAGCGCCTTTGCTCAGTTAGGTCTGGCGAGCTGGGATTATGATGTCGCAGGCGCGAGCGATTCCAGCGTTGATGTCTTTTATGGTGTTGGTTTGAATTATGAAATTGGCCGTGGCCTGGCGGCACGCGTAGCGATTCAGCAATTTTCAATCGATGCCAGCTTTTCAGGGGTTTCAGCGGAAGAAGATATACTCAATGTGAGTGTGGGGCTGATTCACCGCTTTTAGTGAGAATGATAGCTGTAGCGGTGTGCAAAGCACCGCTACAGCATAGCGGAGCAAAGAGAGTCTTGCATGATGTCCGTTGTCGATTCTTCTTTTTGTTGCCCCTGGTGCCATTCCTTATAGTCAGCTTCTGCAGTCTCAACATTGGGATAGGTCCAGACAGAAGTGCCATTCTCTAGCATTAATGTCGCTGTTTTATTTGGCCAAACTTGA
>Ga0316209_1000732_pt1 | contig 47478 bp, 57 predicted proteins | sample 6monopyrite_MG_FD_204945 | JGI IMG/M metagenome (GOLD analysis project Ga0316209, IMG submission 204945) | Microbial mat bacterial communities from mineral coupon in-situ incubated in ocean water Damariscotta River, Maine, United States -... | ecosystem: Environmental > Aquatic > Marine >...
CACAAAAGCGGCTTTGCCGTTGCTTCTGATTCGCACGCAGCAAAGCTGCTGCCCGCAAACGCTCCGCGTTTCGGTCCTGCCGAATCAGAGCCGCAAAACCGCCACAAACGTTATACAAGACCGTTGTAGCCAATTTGAGAATGAGCTATCATGGTAACTCGAAAATATTTTGAATAGATATTGTATGAGATTTTCCTTGCCTTAACACAATCAGAGACATAAGATTTAAGTCATTTAGTATCATGAAAAAAATAATTAACACCAATACCAGCCGTTAAATAATGATTCGTTTGATGTGTTGCTTTTGGCATATAATATGATTTCCAAATTAGGTTAGCAGGCGCTTTTTTTTCTAATAGATTAATTGATAAATCAAAAGCTGTTTTCATTTTATCAACTTCATTTTCTCCCATACTCATAAATAGATTAGAACTTAAAGTAGGGTTATCTTTCAGAAAATCATCAAATTTCCTCACAAAAGTATTTTCTTCTCTCCAAAGAGCTGGGCTCAATGCAATTCTAGTATTAAAAAGATTAGGTTTTACAGTTAGCGAATAAAGGACCAATAACCCTTCACGAGAATGTCCAACGATAGTTCTTTGATTATTTGTGCTATAGTTTTTCTCAACTAATGATATTACTTCACGTTCTAGATACTCTAAAAAACTATCAGCTTTACCTGTTGGAGAATTAGTTTCATCTAAATCTTGCTTTAAGAAAGGTGGTGTTAAATCGCGTTGCCTTGTCTTTTGGTCAATGCTTGGTATTCCAACGACTATGACTTCAGGAATATTGCCAACACGAGAAAGTAAATCAGTGTCTGCTGCAATAGTATAGGTTAGAGAATTACCCCCTAGTACATACACTACTGGATATTGTTTCTTATTTGTATAATTTCTTGGTTTTTTCACTATTAATTCTCTCGTCTCTTGAAGCACTATTGATTCTATCTCGTAGGTGTCATATGTTGATGGTGTTTCTGATGTATCTAGAATAATAAATGTCGCAAAAGCTGACATTAATGATGCCATACATGCAATCAGTATTGTATAAATTGTTCTTTTTTTCATTTTTATTCATTCTAATTACTTATTAGAAGACTCAAATAACAAAAAGGTTACAATTAATAGTACTTTTATTTAATGAATGTCATTTTTAGTTTGAAACAGTATCCTACCTAAGGACAAGACCTATTATAGAATACAAAAAAACGGCATACAACAACGCATAACTGTTTATTGGCTCGACTAGCTAATTGAATTAAACTTCTTACATTTATATCCACTCCCCTACATCTGAAAAAAAGTAACCGCGGCTTTGCCGTGACTTCTGATTCGCACGCAGCGAAGCTGCTGCCCGCAAACGCTTCGCGTTTCGGTCTCGCCGAATCAGAGCCGCAAAGTGCCCGCCGAGGGCATAGCCAAAACCGTTGGCAAACATTTGTAATGAAATACTCCTTAACTATATTATTTATTTTTTGCACGATAGTACTTTCTGGACAGAATGTAAATAAAGACGATCTTCTTATTTGCTTCAGAACTGGAGATGAAATTAGATACAATCTTGAAAGACAAGTTAATAATGACGTTTTTTTACCATTCAAAGAATCTAATAGTATAAATCGTTTGCGCGAACACTTGGAATCTAATAAATTTCAAAGTGGAGAATATAACCTACAATCTAGTATGCATTTTGTCCCCACTACTAAAAAATTTATAGTTTCAGTTATCTGCGCAAAATGGATAAAAACCAATACTGACTGGGGTTTAAATGACTACCTATTTATATTCGAGTTGCACATTGATTACAACAAAGCATTAAAGAGCGCAAAGATTGTAAATCATCGTCTTTATGATAAAAACTCCAATTTAAAAGAATGGTGGCAGCAACATATGAATACCTACAAACAGGATAAATATGGAAGATCCGTTTGGGGTAAAGAACGAAAATTTGTGCCACCACCACCGCCACCACCTGAAACTGAAGATTGGTTTTATAAATAAACGTTTGCCAACAACGCATAATGCCCACGGCTGCCCGAAGTCGAAAAATTAGAACTCTCCCCTTTTATTTATAACTTAGTAACGCGGAAATAACCGCAGATACGGCTTTGCCGGGCTGCTGATTCGCACGCAGGTCCATGACCTGCTTCCCAACATTTGCTCCGCAAATTTGGTTCTGCCGAATCACAGCCGCCTGACGCCACAAACGTTATACAAAACCGTTGGCAATAATTAATGAAAACCTAATTTGCTATATAAAGAATCACATATCTTAATCCTAAATAATGTATCTAGATTCATTGATTTAACCGAATTAGAAAAGCAGAAATACATTTCATTACTAACGGAGATTAATATAAAGCGGAAGGCATTTTTAATGCAAGCTGGTGATATAACATCTTACGAGTATTTTATCACTAAAGGTTGCTTAAAGGTCTTTACGCTTGATGATGACGGCGCACCACACATTTCTATGTTTGCTGTAGAAGATTATTGGACAGGTGATATGGCGAGTTTTATGACTAAGGAGCCAACACGCTATTTTATAAAAGCTACCGAAGATTCTGAACTATTAGGAATTTCTAGAGCTAATTACGAATTGTTATTTCAAGAGATACCGAAGTTTGAGCGCTTCTATCGTATGTTATATCAAAAATCCTTAATTAGCTATATACGACGCTCAAATCACGGCATTTCATTAACCGCAGAGGAACGTTATATAGAATTCAAAACCAAATACCCAAACATTGTTAACAGAATTACTCAGAAAGATTTGGCGGGTTATATTGGCATCACGCCCGAATTTATGAGCAAGATTATCACAAAAGTCAACAGAAGGTAAAAGTCTTAAACTAGTTCATTTTTTTTCATGTGTTCCTATCGGAATTTTGAAGCATGAAAAGAATAACACTCATCAGTTCACTTTTAATCATTGGGTTTTTAAATCCTTTACAGGCACAATTTACTCAGGTAGAATTGTTCTCAGGATTTGATAAAACAGACTTCACAGTATTCTCAAGTTATTCTATTACTAAAAGTCAGACGCTGAGTCTAAATACACTGGCTTTCTTTCAAAAGTTTAAACAAGAAAACGAAGCGTTTGATGAGGTTGGTGTACAACCTACTTTATTCTGGAATATTACCAAAAATATTGCCATTGGTCCATCTATATATTATAACAGCTTTGCTGGCTTTTCAGAACGACTATCCGCAAAATACGCATTCAAAAATTCAAGATTATTGTTGGTTTTAATACCGACAGTGGCTTACTCAGAGCAAATTAATACGAGCTATGTAGAAGCCTTTCTTCAAATTCAATACAACAAACCTATAAATGACCATATTTCAATCTGGTTAAATGGTCAGTACTTAACCATTTGGGACCAGTTTAAAACACACTCAAGAAGCTATCAACAGTGGCGTGCAGGTGTGTCTTTTGATGACGTTCAGGTAGGTTTTGGTTTAGATATGGACCAATATGGGTTAAAGCCTATAAACAAAACTTCTTTCGGATTGTATTATCGATTAACTATATAAACAATTTTAAATCTTAAACATTATGAAAAATTTAGTAACACAACTTTTAAAAACCAATCCAAATGTTGGATTGAGTATTGCACGCTTAACGCTTGGATTAGTGATACTTCCACATGGCGCACAAAAACTATTAGGACTCTTTGGTGGCTATGGCTATTCTGGAACGATGGATTTTCTGACCACACAAATGGGTTTACCAAGTATTGTGGCCTTCTCAGTAATTATGATTGAGTTTTTCGGCTCTATTTCATTAGTACTAGGATTCTTCTCTAGGTTTTGGACCATAGCACTTGTAGGCATGTTTGCAGGCATTATTATCACCACACAACTTGAGCATGGCTTTTTTATGAACTGGTTTGGTAACCAAGCAGGTGAAGGCTACGAATATTCACTTTTAGTTATAGGACTTGCCCTAAGCGTTGCGGTTAACGGCAGTGGAAAATGGTCAATAGATGGTTTAATCTCAAAACAATAGAACAATGAAAAAAATAATCACAATTGCAGGAAGTAACAGTCAGAATTCAATCAACAGAAAGTTGTTATCCTATACTTCTGGTTTGTTGGAAAATGTAGAACAAATTTATATCGACTTAAACGATTATGTGCTGCCTATTTACGGAGTTGATTTTGAAGAAGAAAATGGCATTCCAACAGCTGTTAAAAGACTCAATGAAGTATTTGACACCGCTGATGGATTTATAATAGCATTAGCTGAGCATAATGGAACGTATACCGCAGTATTCAAAAACACCTTAGACTGGTTATCTCGTGCGAACATAAAAGTATGGAGAGATAAACCTACACTTTTAATGGCAACCTCACCTGGTGGTCGCGGTGGAGCCACTGTATTAGAGACTGCAGTAAACTATTTTCCTTTTTTAGGAGCTAATGTAGTAGTAGATTTTTCACTACCTAATTTTTTTGACAATTTTTCAGAGGATGGTATTTCAAATTTAGACCTAAAGGAAGCGCTAATTCAAAAGGTTCAACTTTTCGAACAAATCATAAGTCCTTTGGAATAAATGATTGGTTCATAACCACTTTAGTTTTTACCAACATTTAAAAACAATTAAAAATGGAAATTAAAATAAGACTCATCATATTAATGCTAAGCATACTGTTTACAGGACTCTCATCAGGTTTATGTTTTACCTGGTCCAATGCCATTACGCCTGGAATAGGTAGGCTAGACGACTTAGGGTTTTTACAAGCCTTTCAAGCTATGAATCGTTCGATTCTCAATGCTAGTTTTCTAATTGTTTTTTTGAGCCCTGTGCTACTGTTATTTGTAAATGCCATTTTACATCGTAATGCAAATCCAGCCACGTTTAAGTCATTTTTAATAGCAGCCATTTTATACTTCGTTGGCATAGGTATTATTACGGTTTTTAAAAATGTTCCGCTCAATGAGATGTTGGACAAGACAGTATTGGAAAATTTATCAGCAATAGAGCTTAAAGATTTGAGAGCAAAGTTTGAACAACCATGGAACCGTTGGCATATTCAGCGCACCATAACATCGTTTACATCTTTTACACTCTTGCTAGTTGGACTCATATATTCCAAATAGAACATTATAAATAGCAATCAAAAAACGAACAAAAAGGCTTCAGATTTCTGAAGTGAAGTATAAATCAAATAAAAAAATAAAATTATGAACAGGAACATTTTAGTTATCGGTGGAACAGGAAAAACAGGTCGCCGAGTAGTAAAACAATTACAAAACAAAGGTATAGAATCTCGAATTGGTTCAAGAAGTGCATCGCCTAGCTTCGATTGGGATGACAAAAGCACTTGGGTAAATGCCTTAAATGGTGTAGAACGTATGTATGTAACTTATTATCCAGATTTGGCCGTTCCTGGTGCCAAAGAAGCGATACAAGAATTAACCCAATTGGCTAAAATTTCAGGAGTTAAAAAAATTGTTTTGCTTTCCGGAAAAGGGGAAACCGAAGCTGAGGCCTGCGAAAAAATAGTCATGGATTCTGGTATAGATTATACTATTGTAAGAGCCTCTTGGTTTAACCAAAATTGGAGTGAAAGCTTCTTTTTAGACCCAATATTGTCCGGAGAAGTAGCATTACCATTATCGGACGTTCTAATTCCATTTGTTGATGCTAATGACATTGCAGAAGTCGCTGCAACAGTCTTGCTTGATGACACTTATAACGGAGATATCGTTGAAGTGACAGGTCCAGAATTAATCAACTTTAAAGATGTTGTTACTATGATTTCGAAAGCCAGTAACAGAAGTCTAAACTTTCATGATATCACACTGCAGCAGTATGTTGAAGGTATGAAACAACAACAAATACCTGGTGACGTGGTGTGGTTAATAGAATATTTGTTTAGTCATGTGTTAACCAACCCTAACAATCAGTTGGTGGTTAATGATGTGGAACGAGTTTTGGGCAGAAAAGCAAAGCCCTTTTCAGCTTATGCCGAAGAAACCGCAAAAACTGGAATTTGGAATTCAGAAATAGTGGAATCTTACTAAATCTTTAACTGAGGCTCTACATAGCACTTTAAGTGAATTAGAGCCTCAATAATTTAAATAAGAACATGATGATAGTTTCTTATCCGTTGATAAAACCTAAATATTATAAGTCGCTATTGATAGAATTAGTGAATTTTATAAGGCGTCCGAAAAATGAGCCATCCATTGAGAAAAGCACTAGACATAAAATTTACGATACCATAGGTCTCTTTCTTATAAAGCTTGTTTTTAGCATTACGGTTGCCTCACTATTACAGTTAGTGTATGAGCCCGAAAATCAGACATCAGTTAGTATGTCCGAAAGATTTGGACCATTAGTCTTGCTTTTAGTGGGAGGAATCATTTTACCCATATTTGAAGAAATTACTTTTAGATTATCGCTAAAATTTAAGTCTCTTTATCTGGCATTAACTTCAGGAACACTTACCTATTACATCATGACTAAAGCTGTTTTTAAAAGCCGGCTATCTATGGTGGATGACACCTTTTGGTATAGAGTGCTAGTAGGAGTTATGACAATGTTAATAGTATATATGATATCTAGTAGGAGACCTATAAGACAAGCTTTACAACAGTTTTGGAAAACACAGTTTAAGTGGATTTATTATTTATCGTGTATCAGTTTTGCTTGGTTACACATTTTTAATTTCGAATTAAATCTTATCAATCTTTTATTATTGCCTATTTTAACTCTTCCACAATTATTTAGCGCCACTATTGCAGGATACACAAGAATAGCTTTTGGATTTAAATATCCTTTGTTAATCCATATGACAACTAATACACTATTCCTATCCTTAACTTTCTTACCTCTCAATTAATTTCAGTGTAAAACCAATGGTAAAACAAAAATTTTAATAACGTAGATACGTAATTGGTATGAAATAATAACTATTGCCAACAACGTGTATAAGTAATAGCGGTATAAGCTCTAATTTCTGTCGCTGTTACTTTTAATTTTGTAAATTACTTTCTGAAAAGTAGTGCTAAAAATCCGCTACTACTCATACACAAGACCGTTGGCAAACATTTCAAGAGACGCAAGAAACATTAATGAAATCCTATGATGACAAGAAAGATTATTGCAGTAGTATTCATAATAATAGCGATTGTGCTTGGAGTTATATTTTACACGAAAATTGACTTTCCAATTGGATTGGAAGCTTATTTTAAAAAGGAATTTTATGGCCAATTTGGTCCCCTGGCGATTTGTATTGAACTATTATTCGCTGGCTATTATCTATTTGTTAAACATCCTAAATCAAATTTTACTTTAGCGTTATTTGGATTTACTGCATTGTTAGACCCTATTTTTAACACTATCGGACTCTTCACTAGCATTGTACCTACATACGCAATGGTTCTTTTTGTCGTTTGTTCTTTAATAGCTCTTTGGCTTGCTTTTTCAAATACATTTAAATTGGGGCGCATTTCTTTAATAGGTGTAATTGTCAGTTTTATTCTTGGAATTGCCGTCGAATTATTCTTTAATTTTTTGTAAAAAGACTTGTCAGTCATTTCGTTTATATTCCTCCCAACTGAAAACAAAGAAACGTTTGCCAACAATGCATAGGAATTTATGGCCTACCATTTCAATAATTGAATATTTCAAACAAATAATAGTAAATTGTACTTCCGAAAGATCTGGGAAGCTTGCCTTGCTGATTCGCACGCGGCTCAATTAATTTGGAACAAAGGAAATGCTGGTCGGGTTCGCCGCTTCAAGCCGCAAGCTGCGCCACGCACCACAAACGTTATACAAAACCGTTAGCGGTCATTTCAGAAAACTATTAACTTTTATCAGATTGCTGAGAATTTTTAGTTTTCCTAATATACTCTGAAGGTGTCATTTTTGTAATCTCTTTAAATGCCTTATAAAAAGTAGATTTAGAATTAAATCCAACATCAACTGCTATAGACATTATTGTAAACTCTTTATGTTTATTTTGATTGATTCTTTTTAAAAAATCGGCAACTCGATATTCATTAACCAGTTCGTAAAAAGTTTTTTTATAGCTATTGTTTAGAACCCAAGACAATTTATTGGTGGTCGTATTAATTTCATTTGCTAAAATAGACAAACTTAATTCTGGTCTGCGGTATCCTTTTTGTACTTCGAAGTAAGCTTCAACCAAGTCTTGAATTTCGCGTAATTCTTTTTCGTTAAGTTTATTCTTTTTTTTAAGTACATTTTTATCATTTGAAGGAAATGGAATTTTAAATATTTCAGGGAATTTTAGATTATAATAACTAACCACATAAATTTGAACACCAAAGATTAAGCAGGATATATCATAAATTAATGGTCTTTTTATCCAAGTGATAATATCAAATAATTCGAAAATCCCTAGTAACCAAAAAAACATATACAATGCCAAACATAAGAGTGTTACTTGTATGTATTGTATACTATTTGGGCTGAAGGATAATTCTTTAATTTCATTCTTTTTGTAATAATTAAAAAGATGGTAAGATTTGATAAGGTAAAACGTAATAGATATAAAAATTAAGATTTCAACAGTGAAAAATAAGTTGGTTCTGCAATAACATATATTTTCTATAGAATCATAACTGTAAATATGAAAAATACCATATACCAAATAAAGTGCTGCTGGTAGATAATGGTAAAAGTTTAAGTGGTATTTATCATTATCATAAAATAATAGCCGTCTAATATAAGTATAGACAAAAGGCCCTATGAAAAGATAAAAAACATTAAACAGATAGCGATATTTATAGAGAACATAAGTTCCTATTTCAGCATTGAGAACCCTCTCAAGTAAATAGAAACTATAAATAGCTAACAAGTACTGTATAATCCTATTTGTACCTGTGTGTTTTTTAGGAATATATTGTATTGCAAAAATTAGAAAGATACACTGACCTATGATTAATATGAGGAAAAACTCATATAGGGATATATCCATTTACTTAAGATTGATATTTAACGGGTTAAACTATAGTAGTAGTCAAACAACTAAATTAGAATTTATTTTTTCTCACTACAAAAAATATAGTCTTAAACTATAGTTTAGGACATTTTACAATAACGAGTCCAATTCTATATTGTGAAAAAAAGTTTTCTTTACCAAAAAAACAAAAATATTTACAGTACTAAATATTAGATTTTAGAATCAAATTCAAAAAAACAATTATGCTGCGATTTAAACAAGTTTTAATCATATTATTAATCTTACGACCTATTTTAATTTATTCTCAAAAATCCATATCAGTGAGCGAAAAAAATATTGTGATTGAAAAAATTAAAGTCTTAATCGATTCAAATTACGTTTTCAATGACAAGGTTGAGTTTATAAATAATTCATTAGATAGTTTAAATTTAACAGGAAAATATAATGATATTAGAGACTACAAAAAATTCGACAAGGCTTTGACCGATGACCTTATAGAAGTAACGAAAGACCTTCATTTTAAAGTTCGATACCACCCTGAATATGTAAAGAACAGTCGAGAACAATTCAACCGACAGGCTGCGCGCGATAATGAAAAAAAACCTGAAAAAAAATTAAGAATCGATTGGGATTTATGGTACGCAAAAAAAGAGAATTTTGGCTTTGAGAAAGTTGAAATACTTGGTGGAAATATCGGATATATAAAATATAACTTTTGGTACCATTTAGAGTGGACAAAACCTACTCTTGATGCTACAATGAAATTCATTACTAATACAGACGCATTAATAATCGATTTAACTGAAAACGGAGGCGGATATAGCCCTACTGATAGCTACTTAGGGAGTTATTTCTTTGATGAAGAATCCATATTATGGTCATCTAGCTATAATAGACCCAAAGAAGAGACAGAATCCGGATACACCTTCGAAGAAGTTGGAGGAGAACGCTATCTTAATAAGCCTATATATATTTTAGTCAGTGAGGAAACTTTTTCTCTAGGAGAAAAATTCGCATATTGTATGAAACATTTCAATAAAGCAACAATCGTTGGACAAACCTCTGCTGGCGCAGCACACGGAATTGATTATATAGAAGTAAATGATAATTTTATGATTCAACTTCCAATAACACATAATATTCATCCCATAACTCAAACAGATTGGGAAGGAACGGGTGTAATTCCTAACATAACAACTAGTAGTAATAGTGAAGCTATAAAAACGGCACATCTTAACGCATTAAACATAATAATCGAAAGTTTAAGGAAACAAACAGTCGTTGGACCAATATTAAAAAGGTACGAGAAAATTAAAGCAGTGTTAAACAAGCGTTAATACCTTGTATAATTTATTGCTTGCTGCCTGCTTGTAAAAATCCTCATAGATTTTCTTTGTCGGTAATTAGTTACGTAGAACACATAAAAAAACGTTAGCTACAGTAAAATTGTAGACAATTAAAACCATTATTATGAAAAAAATCTACCCCATTATTTTATTAGTAAATCTAATAAGCAGTTGTACTCACAAAAAGGGAGACCAAATCCAATCAGATATAAATAATATTGAAAATAGCTTGGTTAAGAGTGTTCAATTTAAAGGAGACTCTATTCAAGAATTTAGCATCTTAGACAGAATGGAGTTTTATAAAGTTCAAGGTGTTAGCATAGCTGTTGTAGAAAATGGGATGATAAAATGGGCAAAAGGATATGGATATGCAAATACTAAAACTGGGACAAAAGTAGACGTAAATACACTTTTTCAAGCTGCTTCAATCAGTAAACCTATTGCCGCTTTATCTGCGTTAAAACTCTTTGAAAATGGCAGCTTAGAATTAAATAAAGATGTCAACTATTATTTAAAAAATTGGCAGATTCCGAAAAATAAATTCACTACAACTGAAAAAGTAACACTTGAAAAACTATTAACGCATACAGCAGGAATGACAGTTAATGGCTTTCCTGGTTATCAACAAACCGATGAATTCCCTAATACTATTGATGTTCTAAATGGCAAAGGAAATACTGATAAAGTAGTGGTCGATACTATTCCCGGAAGTATTTGGCGATATTCCGGAGGTGGTTATACAGTAATGGAAAAAGTGGTTGAAGATGTTAGTGGATTACCTTTTGATGAGTATATGTCTAAAAACATTCTACTTCCAATTGGAATGAAAAATAGTACATATCAACAACCTATAACAAAAGAGTGGCAAAATAATATTAGTGCTGGATACTATGAAAACGGTAAATTAATTGAAGGCTTGTGGCACAATAATCCTCAACAAGCTGCAGGTGGCTTATGGACTACAGCTTCAGATTTAGCATTGTTTTGTATAGAAATACAAGATATAATGCGAGATAAAAAAGATGGGGTTTTAACAAAGAAAACCGTTGAGAGAATGCTCACCAAACATAAAAATAATTGGGGCCTTGGACCTTCTTTACAGGGCCAGAACAAATCTTTAATTTTTGGACATGATGGTAGAAATATTGGTTTTACTACAGATATGAGAGCATACGTCTATCAAGGCAATGCTGTTGTGATTTTGACAAATGGTGATAAAGGAGAGAATTTAATAAAAGAAATTAGAAATTCAATATCCAAATACTATAATTGGTCCATAAATAACCAAAAGACTATCGAAATCATCAAATTACCAGACACTGTATTAAATCAATATTCTGGAAAATATGAAGTTAAAGACCGAGATATGATGCATAAAGTTGAAGTTAAAGACAATCAACTTTTCATAACTAATACGCCTTTTGGAAATATCTCTCTCGTTGCTTTAACAAATACAAAATTTATGCATTTAGAAAGTGGTACTGTATTTGAATTTTTAATTGATAAAAAAGTGAACGCATTTATGGTAAACAATAGCATGGAATTCGTTATAATGGAATAATAACAACCTCTACAATTTATTGCTTGTTTAGTTTCAATTACAACAATACTCATATATTTTCTATTCGAGTTGTATTTACTGAAAGATAAAAAAATCATAAAAACAGATTGGAAAGGAATAGGTGTAATTCCTAACATAGATACTAGTAGTAACAGTGAGGCTTTAAAAGCAGCACATCTAAACGTACTAAATATAATAATCGAAAGTTTGAAGAAACAAACAATCGTTGGCCCGTTTAAAAAGATATAATAAAATTAAGGCTGAGATAAACAACCGCTAACAACGTGTATAGCTCATTGCTTGCTGAATTCCTAATCGGAATTGCTCCGCCAGTTCGCACGTTGTGCTCGTGTCATCGCAATTTGCTATCTTCCGGTTACGGCGGAAAAGTCCGTTGGACATTTTCCGCAACGAGTCATACACAAAACCGTTGTGTGTAAGTTAAAACAACATCGACATTTATGAATAAAACCACATATTTTTTCCTTTTAGTCGTATTACTCTCTAAAATTACTTATGCCCAACACGAGAACATTACCAAAAATTGGAAAACCATAAGTATAAATGACAGTATATTGGGTGAAGTAAACTATCACGTTTACAAGAATAATATTAACAAGAAAAAGCCCTTAATAATTTATCTTCAAGGGTCTACAAATTACCCACTCTACTATGTAAAACCAAATGGAAGATATTCCAGTGGAATAACTCTAAATGCAGGTTCAATGAGCAATGATTATCACGTTGTTCTTATTAGTAAACCGAATACACCATTTGTCGATAGTCTCGAAATTGCCTCTTCTGGAAGAATACAATATCCCTGGCGTGAAGGGTATAATGAAAAATATAGTCTTGATTGGCGAGCAAATTCCGCAGACAAGGTTATCAATGATGCTCTAAAAAAACTAAAGGTTGACACATCCACAATCATAGTTTGGGGACATTCTGAAGGTTCGCAAGTAGCACCTGCGGTCGCTTTAAAAAATAAAAATGTAACCCACGTTATATCAATGATGGGGAACGCACTTAATCATTTGTATGATTTTATCCTTAATGAAAGGGTTTCTGCCTTAAAAGATGAAAAATCGAACGAAGAAGCTCAAAGAAATATTGATTCTCTGTATGTCGAATTTGAAAAAATATACAAAGACCCAAAATCCAAGACTAAAGAGTGGTTTGGAGAAAGCTATTATAAGTGGAGTAGTTTTACTTTAAATTCGCCAATAGACAATATGTTGAAATTGGACATTCCAATTCTTTACGTAGCAGGCGGAGAAGACCATCATAGTATCTTGAATATGGACTATGCAAAACTTGAATTTTTAAGAAAAGGGAAAAACAATTTGACCTATAAAGTATATCCAAACTGCGACCACTTTTTTATAGAGACTAAAACTGATGAATCAGGCAAAAAAGAATGGATTGACCATTTGAATGAAGTCAATGGTTTTGCTTTAAAATGGGTAACAGAAAATAAATAAAAAACCCACACACAACATTGGCTATAAGTAATTGCTTATTATCGTCTACTTCTGATTTTCAGTTAGGTGTGTACTTGCGAAGTTAAGTGCTAAACCACGCAACTACTCATAGCCGAAACCGTTGGGCAACATTAAAAAACCGCTCCAAACTGTGACGTTTTTATATAATAACAGTATATATTTTAAACTAACAAAATATGTATAAAATAAAGCTGGTATTATTTATTGGAATGTGTTTAATAACGAACCTTAGTATTAAAGCACAATCACAACTTTTAGATTCAATTAAAAACAATTCCTCTGAAAAAAGGATAATGAAAAACATCAGTTACTTTTCAGATGTTTATGGTCCTCGCTTGTTAGGTACTCCAAAATATAATAAATCGGTGTTGTATGCTCAACAGGTACTTAGTGAAAATGGCGTTTCAACTCGCCTAGAAAGTTTCGATAAAGGTTATAGAGGATGGGACTTCTCCTCATTTAAAGTACAAATGACCACCCCTAATTATTCCTCTATAATTGCATATCCTTTAGCCTTTACTAAGTCTACAAAAAGCGCGCAAGAAGGTGAATTAGTATTTATAGATAAAATTCAAGACGCTTATGATTTAAAAGGCAAACTGAAAGGAAAAATCATAATGTTTAAAAGTTTGTACTATCCGGTGAAAAGTATAGAGCAACAAATGTCAATTCGTTTATCTGATGAAGATTTAAACAAAGCAACTGCAAATACTGACCCAAATGACGTTAGAATAGGTTATCATAGTAGAATATCCATTCCTACTTTGTTTGAAAATAGAGAAAATTATAAAAATAAGATTACTGAATTTTTTAAATATTTGGAACAACAAGAAGTTATTGCAACTGTTGAACCTAGTGATTATCCTTATAATATATTGCATGTCGATGGCAACAGAGCACTTCCTTCTTTTAGATTAAAAACAGATTATAAGCCTCTTGCTTCCTTTGTTATTTCTAATGAACACTTTGGAAGATTACTTAGATTACAAAATTTAAATTTAAGCCCTAAGCTAAAAGTCGAATTAACTTCAACATATTACAATGAGCCTCTTTATAATCGTAATTTAATTGCTGAAATCCCGGGTAGTGATCCTGTTCTAAAAAATGAATTGGTAATCATTGGTGCGCATTTAGATAGTTGGCACTCTGGTACTGGAGCTGTTGATAATGCTGCAAGCTGTGCTATGTTAATGGAAGCAATGATTATTTTGAAAAAGATAAACCCTAAACCAAAACGAACTATTAGATTAGTACTTTGGGGAGGAGAAGAACAAGTGTTCGCAGGATCTGAATTTTATGTAAACGAACATGTTGGAGATATGAAAACAGGTGAACCTAAAAATGAAAAACCAAAAATTTCTGCATATTTAAATTTAGATAATGGAGCAGGAAAAATCAGAGGTATTTATTTGATGGGAAATAAAAAAATTGAACCATACTTTGCTGAATATTTACAACCTTTTCCTACTAGTAACACACTTACTATTCAAAATGCAAATCAAACCGATCACTGGTTATTTGATTATCATAATATTCCTGCGTTTCAGTTTATTCAAGACCCTTTAGATTATATTTCGGCCATTCATCACACTAATGCTGATCTTTATGAATATGTCCCAAAGGAAGATCAGGAATTTAATGCAGATCTTGTCGCCTATCTTTCACTTAAGATTGCTAATGAGAAAGAATTGCTACCAAGAAAACCATGTCAATATATTAAGCCTAATAAAATAGGAAACACAACATTTCAACTTATTGGCTTCAAAAATGCAAAAAAAGTATCACTTGTTGGGAATTTTAATAATTGGGATATGTTTGGCCTTCCTATGTATAAAACTGCTGATGGATGGAAAACAAAAATTGACCTACCAAAAGGCAAATATTTTTATAAATTTATTGTAGATGAAAATTGGACTAATGATCCCAAAACACCAGAAAACGAACTTGCTAAAGATGGTAAAGGTCATGGAGGATTAACTGTAATATATGTTGAATAACGTTGCCCAACAACGGCTATATCGCAGCAGTCAATTTCGATATAAAAATTAAACTCCCTACATTTAAACAAACAAAACTAAAACGGAAAGTTATGCAGTCGCGGCTCCACTCTAGCTGATTCGCATGCTGGCCAAAGCCAGCTTCCCAACATTTGCTCCGCAAATTTGGTGCTGCCGAATCAGCTGCAAAGTACCCGCCGACGGCATAGTCAATACCGTTAGCACCAACCTGTATCATAAATGTCAAAAAAAAGAAAATATATTATCCCTTTTGCAATTGTTATAATTCTTATCGTAGGGTATTTAGTTGCTGACTCCATCTTATTTGATGGGGTAAGACCAAAAGCGATAAACGAGTTTGGTTTTCAAGCAAAATACTTCGCTAAAGACAACGTGACCAATAAAACTGCAATTGTTCTCATTGGAGGTGGACAATTTGGAGATTATTGGGCTCAAGAATTTTCAAATAAGGATATGGTCGCATTATCATTACCATATACTGGAATAGAGGGACTACCGAAACTCCCCGAAGATATTGATTTAGAGTACTTTGAGAATGCAATAAAGTGGCTTAGGACGCAAAAAGAAGTTAATTCTGAAAAGATAGTTGTAATGGGTGCATCACGAAATGCCGAATTAGCGCTCGTCATTGCTTCAACTTTTACTCATACAATAAATGGAGTTATCGCATATTCACCTAGTTCTGTCTCTTGGTCAAACACTGTTCTACCCTATAATTCGAATGAACTAAAACCGAGTTGGAAATACAAAGGGATTGATATTCCATATGTACCTATGGAAAAAATAGCTGGAAATAAATCTGGCAAAGTTGATATGATAGATTACTGGGAAAAGGGATTATCTAAAACTGAATTAGTTGAAAATGCTTATATAAAGGTTGAATTTATAACCGGACCCATTTTACTATTTTCTGGAATTGATGATAAGGTTTGGCCATCCGCAAAGATGGCTGATATGATTGAAAAAAGACTAGAAGAAAATAATTTCAAGTATGCCCTTAAAAATATTCAATATGAAAATGCAGGGCATTTAATTTCAAGAAATCCCGAACAGAAAACAGATCTTAGAACTGGAAAAATCAATCTTGAAGGAAGGGAATTCGAATATGAATTTGGGGGAACTGATGGTGGGGATTACAAAGCCAAGAACGATGCTAAATTGAAGTTACTAGAATTTCTAAATGAGTTATAAAACTTCAATAAGGCAGTTCTTAACAACGCTTAACGTATTTATGACTAAGCGAGTTATTGAATTAAACTTCTTACTTTTATAATCACTATGCTACAACCGAAAAAAGTAAATGTGGCTTTGCTATTGTGAACGGTGTACAAGACCGTTAGTATTAATTATAGAAACTATGTGCAGATATGCAATGACATTATATAAACCTCACTACGCATGCTTTAAATGTCAAAAATCATTCAAACGAAGATTGTTAAAAGATATTGAGGGAGGATTTAACGATTCCACAATTGAACTTTCGGCTAAATGTCCAGATTGCGGAAATTTAATGGCCGATATGGGTTTGGATTTTAAAGCTCCAAAAAAGAAGGATGATAAGGCATGGAAGCATTTAGCAACTTTATTTCAAGTTGGGATTACATTTCACTCTTGTGGATGTTCAGGACCGGGATTTATACCGCGTAATCAAAATGAATTAATTAATTATTTTGAGAAGATAAAAAGTGATTATTTGAAGCATCAGCACTTTTGGGCACAACGTAGAGAAGATCCTGTAGGGCAAAGTGAAACAGCAAAAGATGAACATTTCAATTCTGAGTTTTTATTCAGTATTCCTCGAGAAATGAAATCGGGAACAAGAAATAATATCAAGTATGACTCGGGCAAGGCACAAGTTTATTGGCATACTAAAGTTAAAGAGGTAGAAATGAAAATTGATGCCCTAACCAATGCGAACAACGTTTAACGGTTTATTAGCTTAACTAGCTAATTAAATTAAACTTCTTACATTTATATTCACTCCTTTACAATCCAAAAAAGTAAATGCAGCTTTGCCATCACAAACATAATACAAAACCGTTGGCACTGCTTTAAAACTAGAACTTCTTAAAATGGTTTGATTAAAATATGAACAATAAAGACAAAACAAATACCAGAATTGAATTACTAACAAAGGAGAGTCAGTTTTTAGAAAAAGGAGTGAACTATTTTTGGAAATGTTGGGGAAATGATTCTAATTTCAATTTCTACAATAACTGTATTCAAAATTCATTATCTGATGAAGTTTCTCTACCAAAATTTTATATACTTTTAAATGGAAAAGCAATTATTGGATCTTATGCTTTGCTAACAAACGATATAATAAGTAGACAAGATTTATTGCCTTGGTTTGCGTGTTTATTCGTTGATGAGAAATTCAGAAATAAAGGCTATGCCGAAGAACTATTAATTCACGGATTGACAGAAGCTAGTAATAAAGGATTTGAAAAACTATACCTTTCAACCGATTTAAAAGATTTTTACGATAAAAAAGGCTGGGATTTATTCTCTTATGGATACAGTTTGAGTGGGGAGAAATTTAAAATTTATGCTAAATCAACTGAATAACAAACTACTGCCAACAACGCCAATAAAAAACACATCACTTTTCGCAATATCTGAGTAATCCCCTACTTTAGGATAAAATAATCACGACTGAAAAATTCGGCTGCCAAAAAAAGGTTCTTTCATTTACGAAACCGTTGGCATAAGTGAAAAAAATCAGGAACTTGTGTAACACCTTCAACTATTCTGTATCAAAACAAAAACCCTATTAATTATGCAGTTTCCTTTTAGCAAATTATATTCAGATACAGAACAACAAAATCTTGTTAAACAAGCGATAGATGGCAATAAAGAATCTTTAAGTGAAATTATAAGCTTTCATCAACCTTTCATATACAATGTAGCCTGGAAAATGTGTCACAATCCTGTAGACGCTCAAGATTTAACTCAAGAAGTGCTTATTAAAGTCATTACCAAATTAGGACAGTTCAACTTTAAAAGTAAATTTAGAACGTGGCTTTATCGAATCGTTGTTAATGAATTTTTACAATCTAAAAGACGAAAAGGCGAAGCACAATTTTCAGGTTTTGATGATTATGGCGAACGTTTAGACCAGGTTCCTAATCCAGAATTAAGCATTAAAGAAGAAATTAGCTACCAAGAATTATCTAAAGAGATGCAAATTCAGTGTATGAGCGGAATGATAATGTGTTTAAATAGAGAACAGCGCCTAATTTTTATTTTAGGTGCAAGTTTTGGTATTGACCACACAATGGGAGCTGACATTTTTGGTATTAGTCCACAAAATTTTAGAATAAAGCTACATAGAGCGCGTAAAGATTTGTTTAATTATATGAACAACAAATGTGGCTTAGTAAATAAAGAGAACCCGTGTAGATGCCCTAAAAAAGCAAAAGCTTTGAAGAAAATGGGTGTTTTAGATGAGGAAAAAATGCTCTTCAATATCAAAACAAAAACGAAAGTAAAAGACTTTGTAGAAAATAATCACGAAGAGGCTTTAGACGATTTCACAACAACTTACACCAAATTATTCCAAGAGCATCCAGTCAAAGAAGATTTTGACAAAGAGACCATTATTAATGAACTTATAAATAACGATAAATTATCAAGTTACTTTAAATTATAAGCCAATCTTTTTAAGGTTTGCATATCAAAAAGTTGCTTCATTTAGAGGCAGCTTTTTGCTTTTGTAACACATTCCATTTTCTAGCATCAAAACTGCAAATCATTAATTCATATATAATTTTTTAAAATGGAATTTAAAAAGGAGATTATTATCAACAAGCCTATTGAAGCTATTTGGGAAGTCTTGGGAAATCAATTTGGTGATGCATACAAATGGGCTTCGGGTATAAATCATTCTAAAGCATTTAGCCCTCCAGTAATTAAAGGTGCACCTTCAAACAATAGATCTTGCGAACTACCATCTGGTAAGATTAAGGAAGTCATTAGGAAATTTGAACCTGGCAATCATGTACTTGAATATGAAGTCATTGAAGGGTTTCCCTTTTTTGTAGATATGGCAATTAATAATTGGCAATTAACCGCAATAAGCCCAGAAAGGACAAAAGTGGATATGCATTTAATAGTGAAGACTAAGGGTTTAGTAGGTAGTATTATGAACCCTATGATGAAAATGCAATTAAAAAAACAAATTGCGCATATTCCAAATGATTTGAAACACTATGTTGAAACAAGAAATCCAAGTCCATACAAAGCGAAAGAAATTGAAAAACTAACAAATTAGGTTGCTTAGGTTTTGTAACACCTATTCAAGCATCGTATCAAAGTACTAGAACATAAACTTTAAATCATGAAAATCACAACGAAATCAATATTAACATTCACAGTCTTAGCAATAATGAGTCTGAATGCTACAGCACAGAGTATGGAAAAAAAGTTTCGCACTGTCGAAGTAGAAATGGTAATAAATGCACCTGCAGAACGTGTATGGCAAGTTATGGTATTAGATTATGGAGCAATATCAAACTTCTCACCATATATCTATACTTCAGATTATACGAATGATTCCTTAAAAGGCGAATTGGGAGCTGAGCGCAAGTGTAATTTTAATGAAAAAGGAACACAATGGTCTAAAGAGCGTATTGCAGAAATTGATAACGAGAATATGATAATGCGCAATGTGATCATTGATGGAGCTAAACTACCGTTAAACTTTGACAATTCTCAAGCTTTTTATAGAGTAAAGGATAACGGAGATGGTACTTCAACCGCTTCGTATCAGTTTCAATTTAGAACTAAACCAGCGTTTTTAGGCATATTGGCAAAAGGTGGATTCAAAAAACAATTATCAGGTACTCTTGTTGGACTAAAGCACTATATAGAGACAGGAGAACGTGTCACCGGAGGAACAAACAAATACAAAGAAATTAAAAAGAAATATCCTAAAGCTAAAATTATCAAAACGTAACTAATAAATTTTAATTAACATCTAAAAATCAATTCAATGAAAAAAGTAAAAATTTTATTCATCTTATTAATTTCTGCAACTACTATGTTGCAAGCGCAAACACCGTTAGTAACAGAAATAGAAAGTTCGGCTGATGAAGTTTGGGAGCAAATTCGAAAAATGGATAATATTGATGAGCTGTCATCTTTTGTATCTAAAGTACAATGGAAAGGTCCTAAAGGCATTGGTGGCGAAAGAGTTTGTACTTCTGCAGACGGAAAAGGTTATTTTAAAGAAAAGATAACAGGATTCGATGACAAAACTAGAACTTATTCATATCAAGTAATAGAAGGCGTACCAGCCAAAAACATGAACAATATGATTAAAGTAATTGATTTAGGCTACAATAAATCAATGATTGTTTGGACATCTAGTTATGAATTTATTGAAAATTCAAATATGACCAGAGAGCAATTTGATGGTTTTATAACCAGTGCGCGAGTAGAAATGGTAGAAAATATAATTAAAAGGGCAAAATAAAGCCAGTGCCTAAAAACGTTTAGAAGTAATAGCGATTTGAGTGTAATTCAAATCGCTATTACTTATTATTTTGTAAATTACTTTTTGAATAAGTAATGCTTTTAACTCGTTACTACCCATGACCGAACACGCTATGTACAATCAATTGAACGACATTTCAAAATTAAATGCCTACTTATCCACCTCGAAATAGCGCGACTAAAAAAAAACAAATTCTCGAAAGGAGAATATTTGAATTTTTGCAAGTACGGAATATTGACAAGAAGAGTGAAAAGCATTTAAAAGTAGCTGAAAAAGTTCGGCAAGCTAAATTGAATTACCTAAAAGCAAGAATTTCTTTATCAAAGACTTTTTCATCCGAGTTACAACCCAAAAATCATTCGTCGAATAAACTACAAAATGAAATGATAAAATGGGAGTCAATTTCCTATGAAGAAATTATTAGGTATTGTTTAATGCAATCAAGATAAATTAACAAGACACAACATCGTATATAACACCTTGCCACAGTCTTTGAAAGACTATTCATGAAATTTCAGTGAATTTCCAATACGCTGAACTCTTTTTACTACCTTAGTGAGAAATGGCAACGTGCTATGTTCAAGACCGTTGTGAGTAATTTTAAAGCCGACATCATGAAAACGTTGTTATTTATATTCTTAACAATTCCATTATTGCTTTTAGGACAAAACTCTAAAAACAATCAAGAATTAGAACTTGAGAAATTAAATGAATTTCTATTTACGGAATACGTGCTCAATAAGAATACAGAACCGTTAAATCAAATAGCGACTGATAATTTTACCTTAATCGCTGCTCCCGGAATGATTGAAACAAAACAACAGGCAATAGATGGAGTAGATAACCTCAATATTTCTTCTATAGATGTAATCGTAAATAAAACGAGCATTACTGAAAATACAGGAATTGTTATAGGAATTCTGGCAATGAAAGGTACCATTATGAATAGACCCGTTCCCGGTAAAATCCGTTACTCTAGCACATTCGTCAAGATTAATAATAAATGGAGGCTAATGGCAAGAACGATGACACCATTAAGGGTGAAGTAAAAACTACAGAACAGGGCATATGGCATATAGAATCTTCATTTGCTTTTTAAAAAGCGTAACATTTTAGTGTAAATAGTATCCTTAGGTAAAACATATAATCTTTAATATACTTATATGGCTTACAGAATACTATTTTTATTTGGACTCCTTTTTTTCCTTATCGGTCAAATTTTATTGGCTCAAGGCAATGATTATGTGTATAGCCAAAAACCTATTGATTTTGCACATTGGTTCTTGCTCATTGGTGCCGTTTTATTGATTCCACAGGTGGTGTCATTTCCTAAAAAGTTCTTCAGCTATATTGGGATACCGCTTACATTGATTGGAATTGTCTCCATCATTGGGATGTGTGTATTAGATTTTATTTGGTGGAGCTTTCCAAGCGAGGAAATGCGAATCGAATTCACCAATCATATATCACAAATCCCATCAATATGGAAACCATTTATAACAATAGGACCCAGTTCTAAAGTTTTCAACCTTGGGTTATTAATTTTAAGTTTGAATTATTTTGATAAAGAAAAAATCGGAATAATTCTTCTCTTTATTGCAACGCTATTTCTCTGGCATATTATACCCGTTCCATTTAGATTAGTTTTTGGGTATTCCATGACGCTAATTGCCTTTACTATCATCTTATTTAGAAACAACATTAAAAACATGTTATAACTACACACATAATTTACAGCTTGCGTCGAGCTAACCAGGATGTCTCTATAAAATTGATTAATTAGTTTCTCAAAGTCATCTAAACTAGCGGCCACAGCGCTACAAACAACATACCCGACCGTTGTAGTGAATACCTAAACCTAGAACTGTAACATTCCCAAAATTTCTATATCCATACTATAATAAATCCAAATAGTAAATAAAAAATGATACGAAACAGCATCCTCACAATCCTTTTAATGATTGTTACTTTCACACATGCTCAAAGCAATAGACAAATTTTAGACTTTGAATTTGAAGGAGTCACATTGAATGGAGTATTAAATCTTCCTAAAAATCAAAAACCGAAAGGGATCGTACTTATAATTCATGGTTCAGGAAGAACTGAAGCTGTCGCTCACGAATGGTATTTAGACATCAGAGAGACTATTGTAAATGCAGGTTATGCCACATATATGTGGGATAAGATGGGTTGTGGTAAAAGTGGTGGTGTTTTCAACATTAATCAGTCAGTACAAAATAGTGCGTTAGAAGTGATAGCCGCAATCAATACATTGAATAAAAAGAACATTTCAGAATCCAATAAAATTGGTCTTTACGGAGGAAGTAGGGCTGGTTGGATCAATCCAATTGTAATAAACCAATACAAAGACATTGCCTTTTGGATTTCAGTAAGTGGAGTTGATGACAAAGAAAACTTTAGTTATCTGCTCGAAGAAAATCTAAGAATTGAAGGATTGCCTAAAGAGTCAATTGACTTAATTGTGAATCAATGGCTAGAAGGAATCAAAATCGCGCATGCTGGCGGAAGTTTCAAAACCTATATGGACGCCACAAAAGATCTACAACGCAACAAGCTTTGGTTGCGATTTCTTAAAGACAACTATGGTGAGATGAGTGAAAAAGTGTACACTGGATTTCAGGGGCCACTTATGAAAGAAACTCTTGATGAAGAAACAGGCTTGCCTGTTTACATTGATGATTTTGATAATATCCTCTCAAATATAAAAGTTCCAGTTTTGGCATTGTTTGGAGAAACAGATATGAACGTGGACTGGAAAAAAACAAAATTGTTATATGAAAAAACAATGGCAAATTATACAGACTTGACAATAGAATCATTCCCAAACTGCAACCATAATATCCTTGAATGTGAAACTGGAGGCTTCTATGAATTTCAAGATAACAAAATGCCCAATAAAAGATGTGATGGGTTTCTCGATGCTATTGAAAACTGGCTCAATAAACTAAAATAGACTATCTATAACAACGTACATAGTAGATGGCTAGATCTTGCCTGCGTGCGAAAATAATCGCAAATTTACTCTTCCGTTTGTATTTGCTAACTTAGTTGGTGAAACACGCAACGAGATTAGACACGAAACCGTTGCATGCCTTTGAACCCAAACAAAAATGGAAAGAATGATCGAATTAAGACCTCTCAAATTATCAGATAAAACTCAATTGGCTAAACTTGCCAATAATAAAAACATTTGGGATAATTTGAGGGATTTCATCCCATATCCTTATGAGGAAACTGATGCTGAATTTTTTATAAACTCAACCAAAGAAGAGGAGCCTAAACAGACTTTTGGAATAGAATATAAAGGAGAGCTATCTGGTGTCATCGGATTGGTAATTCAAAAGGACGTCTATAAAAAATCGGCTGAAATTGGATATTGGATTGGTGAACCCTTTTGGGGAAATGGAATAGCAACTAAAGCTGTTGAATTGATCACGGAGTACGGATTTAACAAACTCGGTCTAAATCGTATTTATTCTGGTGTTTTCGAATATAATGTCGCATCGATGAAAGTCCTGGAAAAGAATGGGTATGAAAAGGAAGGAATATTCAAAAATGCGATTTTAAAAAATGACGAAATCTGTGACGAACATAGATTTTTTAAACTGAATGAAAAGTAAAAAACGTCATACCACAACGCATGTACTGTAACGTAAAATAGATTTATAGCATTACGAATGACTTCATAAAATTGATTTCCTTCAAATTAAACTATCTTTAATAGGCAAAACATCAAAAGAAAGGCGGCCTTGCCGCGACTAATCATGAACCAGATCAACATACAACATGTAATGAAAACTGTTCATAAGAAACAAAATTGGGAAGGATCATTCACTTATCAAGAAGGCTATGAGGTCAATGAGCAATACACAGAAGTCAAGTTCAAGATGGAAATTATTTTGACGGGAAATTCATTTACTGGAACGTCTACTGATACTGAATCTCAAAACGTATTTAACAAGCCAACCAAAATACATGGTTTTGTGGATGATGAAAAAATTAGCTTCGTCATGAAATATCCTTGCACGTATTTTAAAGATGACAAAGGAGAAATTATATTAGACCCATCGACTGAGCATCCAGATATACATTATCTCGGTTTTTTTGAAGATAACAAAACATATGTTCGAGGAAATTGGGAAATGACCATTCATGAAGAAAAATATGGAGATGGTTATCTGGACGAAATTGTAAATGGAGAATTCGAAATGAGAATCTATAGTTGAGCACATTATCAACGGCTCGTCACAGTTATTCGACAATTCAGAAGGATTCAATTTTTATCGAACCAGAAAAGTTGGTATTTGTATCCGCTTAAAATTTAATATAAAACTCAATGAGGTTGAAAATTTATGCCATTATCGGATTGTCCTTTTTAATACTTAATCAACTATTATTACTGAAAGGAAACGAATTTATTCAAACTCAAAAACCGATAGACTATGTTCATTGGTTGTTACTTTTAGGTGTATTATTAAGTGTTTCAATAAACTATATATTTTCTAACGGTATTTTTAATAATACCGCAACGGCTCTAACTTCAATAGGAATTATTGCTCTATCTGGTCAAGCGGTAATCGATTTTCTTTGGTGGAGTTACGGAACTGATTACGAGGGAATGACTCAGTTGACCAATCAAATAATGGAAAGACCATCCATCCGCATTCCATTTATCACCATTGGGCCAGCTTTGTTTTATCTTGGTTTAGCTATACATGCCGGAAAATTCATAAGAAAACAGACTTTTTGGTCTTCCTTGGCTATTGTAGGAGTTATTATCACAGGATTAGGCTCCTTTGCTTTAGATAATAGAGAGGTTATAATTTTAGGACATATGGTACTGACTGCCGGAATTATTGGTCTAATTTTCAAAAAGGACCCAACCATCTTGAATACTAAATTGACCGAACCTAAATAAACATGATACAAAACAAAAAAACCAAGTTAATTGCGCGCATCTTGTTATTCGTTGGAACAGCAATATCATTATATTTTGTTCCTTGGATTTTGGTAAAGGCATGGATTTTACCACTCCCCAACACGGTTCAAGAACAAGTAGACGAAGCCATTGGACATGGATTTGATGGCATTATTGTATATGTTGATGAAGTTGGAAAACCACCAGCGTTTTATACAGCCGGTTGGAAAGATAGACAAAACAAAATACCAGCAGACCCTAATTCACTTTTTAAAATTGCCAGTATAAGCAAGTTATACACTGCTGTTGCAATTACTAAAATGGCTAAAGAAAAACGATTGTTTTTAGACGAATCGCTTACCCATTATTTTCCTGAACTTAAAGGAAGAATTCAAAATGCCGAAGAAATTACCTTGAAAATGATGATTCAGCATCGTTCAGGAATTCCTAATTATACAGATAATCCCGAGTATTGGTTGGATGAAAAAGGGAACAGTAAAAATGCGCTAGAATTTGCCCTAGATTTACCTGCGAGTTTTAAACCTGACAAGGGCTACGAATATTCGAACACGAATTATTTGTTGTTGCGCAGGATAATGGATAGCGTGTTGGGATATAATCATAATGAATATATCAAGGAAAAAATATTGAAACCTCTAGAGCTTAAGAATACATTTTTTTCGATTACCGAAGTCAATTTAGATGATGTAATGAGCGGTTATTATGTAGGATATGATCAAGATTTTAAAGCTAGAGAATATGGAATGTTAGCTACGGCAGAAGATGTTGGTATCTTTTTAAGGGCATTAAACGACGGTTCCGTGTTTGATGAAGGGGAACAAGAAATCTATCCTTACGAATATAATCACGGAGGCCTCGTAGTTGGCTATCAAAGTCTTGCAGAATACCACAAAGATATGGATGCCGTGGTAGTTCAATTTATCAATACTACAGATTTCGAAGGGTATGATTGGAATTTATCGGAAATAACGATAAACCGAATTGTAAAAATAATAAGAACGACAAACTAGCAACCACTATGTATCGTAATAGTGGTTTATTAGATCTACTAGTTAATTAAATTAAACTCCTTACTTTTATAAGCACTCCCCTACTACTTAAAAGGATAAAAGCGGTCGCGCTATCCAATTAGAAACTGAACACCGAAACAAACATTAAACAAAACCCTTAGCGGTAAGCTGAAGAAAAAACGCACAATGCATAAAGTTTATAAAATAGCTCTCGTAGGATTGCTTATCCTTGGCTGCAAAGAAAAAAAAGTGGAACAGGAAATTGTTTCAGAAAAGATTGAATTCAATCAAAACTTGTCAGATGAATTAAAGAGAATGGAAGCCGTAGACCAAATTGCGGCCTACATCCCTCAAGGTGAATACGAAAAGATGTCTGAACAGCAATGGAATTCATTTAAGGATAGTGTTTATACTACCCATCAAAAACGCATTGAAGAGATTTTTAATGAATTCGGTTTTGTGGGTTATGACTTAGCCGGTAAAGATGGCTCGGATAACTTTTGGGTGATGGTTCAACATTCCGATCATACTCCGGAATTTCAACAAAGGGTTGTTGAGAAAATGAAAGTTCACGTTGATCAAGGAAATGCCACGCCAGAATATTATGGGTATTTAGTGGATAGAGTAAATATAAATACGGGAAAAGAACAGGTTTACGGAACGCAATTCGATTATAACGAATTTGGACAAGCCTTTCCCAAAAACATTTCTGACACAACCGGTATAAATGCCCGAAGAATTTCGCTAGGACTATCGCCAATGCTTGAACGAATGAATGAAATGACTTTATTCCATTTTCGAATAAATAAAGAACATTTTGCCGAGAAAGGAATTACCGAACCTAAGTTATATACAACCGATTAACGCCTAAGTAGATCAAATCGAATGGACAGTTTAAATAAAAGCATAGAAAATCATTATCTAAGAGAAGGACTTTATGAAGACATAATCCACCGTTTAAAAGAACAAAATATCCCTTTAGACAAAGTATCAAGGTCTGATATTGCTGGAACCGATGAGTTCCACGTTCGAGGAGCAGCGGTATCTAGTGAGCTGGCCAATAGCATTAAAATTCAAGGATTAAAAGTTCTAGACGTCGGTTGTGGTTTAGGTGGACCTTGTAGAATGTTGGCAGACGAATACAATTGTCAAACCACAGGGATAGATCTAAGTCATGAATATATACGAACAGCCTCTAGCCTATCTGAACTAGTTAATTTAAACGATAAAACAACATTTATTCAAGGAAACGCTACCGAATTACCATTCGATGACCAAACCTTTGATGTTGTGTGGACACAACACGTGCAAATGAATATTCCAAACAAGAATAAATTCTATTCAGAAATAAGTCGAGTTTTAAAACCGGATGGATATTTTCTTTTTTATGAGATACTAAGAAAAGAAAAAGGTGAAATAAATTATCCCATGCCTTGGGCCAGTATAGCCGACCATAGTTTCTTGTTTAAGGAAGACGAAATGGATCTCTTTTTAAATGATGCTGGATTAACGAAAGAACGATCAACAGACCAAACCCAAGCAGGAATTGATTTTTTCGATAAACTAATGGTGAGATTGAAGGAATTTGGACCTCCAAAAATGGGATTGAATGTTCTTATGGGCGAATCTACTAAAACGAAGCTAATGAATCTCCTTACCCATTTAAAGACAGGAGAACTCGAACTTAAAAGTGGAGTTTATAAAAAATAACAGATGCCAACAACGACCAAACACTAGCGGTCGATTTCGTTATAAAAATTAAACTCGCTACATTTAAACAAACAATTAGCTTGAACCAATGAAATCAATCATCAAATTTATCATTCTTCTTTCTTTGGTTTCAAGTTGCTCAAAAAAATATGAGAATCAAGCTCAGCATAGTGAAAAATTTACGTCTGAACTTATCGAGCTAAAAGAATATTTCAAAATCCCTGGTCTTGCCGTTTCAGTTGAAGAAAATGGAAAAAGTATTTATAAGAATTATTTAGGTTTCTCTGATGTACAGAACGCTGTAGAATTAGATTCTACTGCATCATTTCCAATAGCCTCATTAACAAAAGTATTTTCTGCTGTTCTGATAATGAAACTTGTAGAACAAGAAAAACTTTCACTTGAAGACCCCATTAATAAGTACTTGCAAAATCCAATATTCGGAGATTCAATATTAATAAAGCACATTTTATCTCATACGTCCCAGGGAGATGTAGGCAAAGAGTTTTATTACAGTTCGAGATTTGGTTCTTTAACCAATGTAATCGAACGAGTATCAGAAACGTCTTTTGATAAATTCCTGGATGATATTATTATTAAACCTTTAGAACTTGAAAACACTTTTTTGCTTAAAGATTCTACTCAAGTCCGAGAAGAAAAACGGATCATCGCAAAACCATATATTTTAGATAATGGCATTGAAGATGGTTTTATGGATTTTGGTTATTCTACGTCGGCAGGCATTGTCTCAAATTTAGAAGATCTAGCTACTTTTTATAATGCTTTGGATAATGAAAAACTCATATCGGAAAAATCCAGAGATTTAATGTTTTCATCATATAATTCAAATTCACCTTATGGTTACGGAATTTTTAATCAACAATTTGAAGGTGTAAACATTGTTTGGGCCTATGGTCAATATGATTGTTATTCTAGCCTATTATTAAAAGTACCTTCTAAAAATATATCCTTAACATTACTTGCAAATAACAGCCTATTGAGTGACCCCGCTCGACTTATTTACGGAGATGTTACATCTTCATTATTTGCTTTGAGTTTCTTGAAAAACTACATATTTAATCTTGAAGAAATGCCATTATTTGAACCGCAAGATTCTAATTCTTTGGACCACATTTCTAATAAGGAATTTTACAGAAAAAAAGTATTAGCGCAAGCACTTGCAGAATCATATATGGCTCGATTTGAACCTGAAAAATTGCAATCAAGTTCCGAACTACTCAATATAGTTTTCGCTGCATATCCAAATTATTTGGAGTACGCAGATTTAAACCTTTTGCACAACCTTTCATTTTTAAAAGATGTTGCCTTTTATAGGGAGCTAGGTCCTTTCAATAATTTTGACACTCAAATTGTAAGTATTGGAGAACAATTGTTGAATAATACACCCGAAAACCCGTATGTAAATTCATATATAGGAACGTATTATGCGAGAAAAGGAGATAAAAAGAAGGCTAAATACCATTTTGAAAATATTGTGAATGCAAAGAATTTTTCAAAAAACTGGTATACGAATGAGGCTCAAACTTGGTTGTATGAAAATAAGTAACTGTTTGTAGTAATTCGTTTAAAACAAAGCGCAAATTGGCACTAACTTATTGATTTGACATTTTGGTACATAACACCCCATTTAAGAGCGATATCTGCATCTATAAAAGCCATACTCATTTAAACCTAGGCAACCTTTAAGAAAAAATTTGCGTCTATTTAGATATACGTAGATTTTATAAAGATGATGTCAATTAAAAAAAATGCAAGAATTGCTGGTGTATTGTATTTAATCACCGTTTTAAGCGGGGTTATTAGTCTTGTTTATGTTCCCTCGGAGCTTATTGTTTGGGAGAATGCCACAAAAACTTACAACAACATAGTAGCCAGAGAAACACTTTTCAAGCTAAGTGTTTTAAGTGACATTATTTTGTACACAACATTCATATTTTTATCCTTAGCACTTTTTAAATTATTGCGTAAAACCAACGTAGCTATTGCCGTGATAATGGTTGTTTTGGTGTTAATAAGTGTTCCCATTTCTTTCGTGAACCTAATTAACAAACTAGATATTCTTTCAATTATCCATGCCACTTCTGATTTAAGCCACAAATATTCAGCAATAATGACTCATTTAGAATCGCATAACAACGGAATACTCGTTGTAGAGATTTTTTGGGGGCTCTGGTTATTTCCTTTCGGTTATCTAATTTATAAATCGGGGTTTATTCCAAAAATCATGGGTGTTTTTCTAATGCTTGCATGTTTTGGGTATTTAGCAGATTTTTTCGGTTACTTTTTCTTTCCTGATAGTTTCGGTACAACTGTTATTCCAATGTTTGCCAGCTTGACTCAGGCATTAGGGGAAATGGGAATTTGCCTATGGTTACTCATTATTGGAGTAAGAGAAAAGAACAAAATCTAATTGGGACTATTGTAATAATCAACACACACTATGAACTCACAGAAGAATAAAGTTTTAGTAAACACAAAGATTGACATCAAAATTAAACTAGCAGCTTTATGGATAGTTTTCATGTTTCTCTACGTTTATACCGATTTTTATAAGTTGTATTTACCTGGAAAAATACAAGCTATTATATCTGGAGAAATAGATGGATTTGATGTCACTCAAATGTCACTATTTCTTATTGCCATTGTGACCATAATTCCAGCTTGTATGGCATATCTTTCTTTAGTTATCAATGGAAAGTGCAATCGACTTCTCAATATCATATTTGGTATATTTCATTTAGCCATTGGAATTGTAAATATTGTTGGCACCACCTGGCACTTCTATATGTTTTATGGCGCCTTGCTTATTTTAGTTGCGATTTTAATTATTTTGACCGCTTGGAAATGGCCAGTTGAAAATGATTCGAACAACGATTAATTGCTCATAATAGTTTCGCAGTTTAGTTTAAAAAAGTTCGTGATCTATTGTACTGGTTCCCGTGAAAGAAAAAAGCAATTGACGTCATGAATGCGTATTGCTTAAATTTGGTTAACTTTAAACTCACCACTGCCAATGAACCTCAGATTGGACTGAGCAATATAAAACGTAGTATGAGGCAACGTGTTATAAACAACACCGTTAGATGTGAAAATGAAAAAAGTAATTTTAATAATATTAATTAGTACCATTGGCTGCAATTCATATAATTCGGATTCAGAAATTGAACAGTGGAAAAATGAAATATTACAGGTTGAAAAGGCTTTTAACGATATGGCTCAAAGAGATGGCCTTTCAAAAGCATTTGAATATTATGCCGCTGAAAATGGGGAGATAAAAAGAGACAAAAAAGTAATTAAAGGAAAATCAAGTATTGGGGAATGGTATAATGAGGACGTCAAACCCAACGAAAGCCTTTCATGGAAACCAACATATGTAGACGTTAGCAAATCTGGCGACATGGCTTATACGTATGGTGATTATACCTTTACCTCGCAAGATTCATTAGGAATTGTTAAAGTGAGTAAAGGAATATTTCACACGGTTTGGAAAAGACAAAAAGACGGATTATGGCGATTCGTTTACGATTAAGGCCGCCAAGTACTGCTAGCTATGCAGTGGCCAGTTGCTTAACTCGTTTCGAATTAGACTTCTCCCCTTTTATTTATAACTTAGTCCAAGCACAACAAACAGTTGCGACTCCAACAGGCAGAATGGCATTCTGGTTTAAGCGAAAACCATGGTAAGAACTCTAAAAAACTAAAATCTCATTACGTATTAGTTCCTGATAAAATGAAATACTTTTCTATAAATCTTTATCTAAAAATGCTTCATTGCGCAATAGCCGAAGGTATGACTAGAAATGATTTTATGGAATTGCCTACACCCATAGATGAGGCAGAACATTTACAGGTTATTGCGGCAGAAGAATTTCTGGATTTACATGAATTACTCGATGATAAATTAGGACCTGGATTTGGGGTTCGTGTTGGCCAACAAATGCTTATAGAAGATTATGGTGTTTTAGGGCTTTCATGGCGTACTTGCTCTAGCCTAGGCGAAATTTTTGAAAGGAGTGAACGCTACTTCAAATTATTATCTAACACCTTTGTATGGCAAATTCAAAAAGAAGAAAATGTCTCTCATATCATTCTCAATAGAGAAGCGCATAGAAGAGGCATGGAACTTTCCACAGAGGCAAGTTTATCTGCAACAGTAGTTGTGTTACAAGCAATGTCTGAAAAGAATATTTCACCTATTCAAGTCAGTTTTAAGCACAAGCCACCATCAGATTTAACCAGCTTCCATACTGCTTTTAATTGTCCTATATTATTTAATCAACCACAATACGCCATAAGCTACAAAACTGAAGACCTTAGTTTAAGAACAGCCATAGCCGATGCTAACATTAACAGTTACCTACTACAACAAGTCGATGAAAAAACCAAGGGTATTAAAATTCCGGGAGCAAAATTTGCACGCGACGTTGAATCTTTAATTAAAGATGCGCTACCCACAGGAATTCCGAGTATACATCATATAGCCGACCTTACTGCTATGAGTAATCGAACGCTAACGAGAAGACTCTCTGAAGCTGGTGTTACGTATCGTGATCTTATAAAAAAGACGCAAAAAAATATTGCTAAAGACTTGCTGCGTAATACTACACAAAGCGTAGGCGAAATTGCATTCTTAACAGGTTTTTCTGAGCAAAGTGCATTCAATCGCGCTTTTAAGAAATGGACTAACCAAACACCTTCAGAATTTAGAAAATCTATCTAAAATTAGCCTTTTGGCGCAAAATGTCAAAAGGTTGTCTTTAAGTGTCAAAAATCACTTTTGAACACTTCGCACCTTTGTATCATCAAATTAACGAATACAATTTAATGATGATAACGATAGTAAAACTTCTTATAGGAATTAGTACAACACTTTTATTTAACTCAACAACTACCTACGAGCCTATTCGAGAGAATAACGAATTGAAAGAAGTATATGTTTCAAGTTATGTGGTAAAAAACGCTAAAGCCGAAGCCTTTCAAATTTTAGAAGATAAATGCAACGTTTGTCATCGTAAACGAAACAAAAGACGCGTATTCACATTTGAAAACATGGATGCTTGGGCTAGTGATATTCATAAACAAGTTTTTGTAAAGAAACGAATGCCCAAGGGTAAAAAAATAAAGCTCACCTCTAATGAATATCAAGAATTATTAACCTGGATAACATCCACTAAAACTTCAACCAATGGAATTTAAGCTAAAGTTTATCGTGCTAATGCTTGGTATTCTATTTACTGGTCTTACAGCTGGATTATGCTTTACGTGGTCTAATGCTGTTACTCCGGGAATAGGTCGACTGGACAACTTAACTTTCTTAAAGTCTTTTCAGTCAATGAATAGAGTTATCATAAATGGCAAGTTTATAGTGGTATTTTTTGGTCCTGTATTATTGCTTTTTCTTACTAGTTATTTATTCAAAAGTAACACCTCGAGTTTTTGGCTATTTCTAATTGCGGCAATACTCTTTTTTATAGGAATTGGCTTGGTAACTGTATTTGGCAACATTCCTTTAAATGAAATTTTGGACAAGTCCAATCTTGAAACACTTTCAAAAACCGAATTACAAGAGCTTCGAAACAAATTTGAACAACCTTGGAATAATTGGCACGCCATAAGAACCGTATCCTCATTTAGTGCTTTTGTACTATTAATCATTGGCATGCTTTACATCGAATAAGAAAAACATCAATCAAAAAACGAACAATCATGAAACAGTTAAGAGCTATTAGTATCGGGATTATAATTTGGATTATCGGCGTGAGCCTATATGCATCATCCTATTATGTACCCCTTTTAGAAGATGCAGAACAACAAGCCAACATATGGTTATCCATAGTGATAGTCCCAGTAGTTTGGCTGGGTGCAAAATTGTATTACGGAAAGAACATTCATACTCACGGATTTTGGATTGGTCTGGTTTTCTTAACGATTTCGGCAATTTTAGATGCACTCATTACTGTTCCCTTTACAATACTTCCCTATGGAGGAACCTATTATGATTTCTTTGTCGATTTCAGTTTTTGGTTTATCGCTTTAGAGTTTATGGCAACGGTAACCTTGTATTGGTACATCAACATTTATCCCAAAAGGAAATCAGCTCACTACATATAAAAGTAACATCAAAAAGCTTCAAATAATTGAAGTACAACTTAAAAACGAATAGAAATGAAAACAGAAAACATCTTAGTTATCGGAGGAACTGGAAAAACAGGTCGCCGAGTGGCAGAAAATTTAACGCAATTAGGACACAACGTTCGGGTTGTGGGTAGAAAAACAAATCCAGTATTTAATTGGGAGAACCCAGACACTTACAATGACGCTTTAAAGAACATGGATAGAGCCTACATCGTATATTATCCAGATTTAGCGGTACCTGGCTCTAGAGACGCTATAACAACACTTACTAAAAAAGCTTTAGCCGCTGGTTTAGAAAAAGTGGTATTACTCTCCGGTAAAGGTGAAACTGAGGCTGAAGCTTGCGAAGAAATAGTTGCAAACTCTGGCTTAAACTATACATTAGTGAGAGCTTCTTGGTTTAACCAAAACTTTAGTGAAGGCGCGTTTTTAGATTTTATATTAAATGGCACTGTAGCCTTACCAATGCCAAAGGCAGAAATTCCGTTTGTCGATGTCAACGATATTGCAGATGTAGTATCTAAAGTATTAGTAGATGACTCATATAACGGTCAAACCCTTACCGTTACTGGGCCTCAAAAAAGAACCTTTAAGCAGGTCGTAGAAATTATGGCTGAGGCAGCCAATAAACACATTCAATTTGTGCCAATTTCTATTGAAGAATTTAAGGAAGGCATGAAACAAGCAGGGTTACCTGATTCGTATGTATGGCTCTTTGGATATTTGTTCCAGGAAGTATTAGGGAATCCCGAAAATCAAGAGGTCTCTGATGATGTTGCAAAAGTATTAGGTAGGCCAGCTACAGACTTTGAAGCCTTTGCCAGAGATACTGCCGCAACTGGTCTTTGGAATCAACCTATAACGCAGCACATATAGTATAACAACAGAAAATAATAGTTAATAATTTTTAAAAACATATCACATGAAAAATAAACAAATAGCATTAGGCGTCCTTTTTGGTGCAGGAATCGGACTTTGCGTTGGAATATTAACAAATAGTATTTCTATTGCCTTGCCTTTAGGAGCCGGTGCTGGTTTAGTACTTGGTGCGGCTCTTGGAATTGGAGTTAAAAAAGATCAAAAGAAATAAAAAACAGCGAATTGGTAAAAGCGAAAAGTTCATTTTGGAGATATAATCATAAACTTAATGACATAAAACTGTTGCCAACTTCAACTAATTTGTCAAAATTCTCAGGGGGTTTTCTATTCAGTTTATTTACTACTTTAGATGCTGAAAAACGTGGCTAGTCATATTTTAGACCGTTGCGCACAATTACAAGGAATGAACATTATTTTAGGAATAGGTATTGGAATAAATCTATTGGCCATTTTTCAGTTGTTAAAAGGAAAAAATTCTAAACTTATTTCTACCAAACTAGCTGTTCTCATTAATGTAATTTGGATCGTTAGGCTTGTGCTTTTTCTCTTAAAAGATTCGGAAATAGCCTTAAAATTTCCAATCTTATTAATGTTAGACCAAAATTTACTGTTGTTAGATAGTGTCGTTTTATGGCTTTACTCAAAATCTTTATTACATACCACAAAGTTTAAATTTAAAATACTCCGAAATTTTCTTCCTTTTATAGTTGGTTTATTCCTCTCTATAAGTACGTATTTCTCGGTTCCAGATGAGTTAATTGTAGAACAGTTCTTAAAACTTAAAAATGACATCGCTCATAACAAGTCTCTCTTCTCTATTGATGTTTTAGTTCTTTTCTTAGTTATTATTACGGTATCAACCGTATATTTTGTGAAGAGTATTAAAGAGGTGAAAAAGTTTAATAGTGTTCTTTATAATCACTTTTCGAGTCTAAAAAACATTAGCGCTAATTGGATTTTAAAGTTTCACAGCTTATGGGTTTCTCTTTTCTTAATTCCAATTATACTCTATTTTATTAATTATATGTATCCGGTAATTAACATTGGCATTTTGCTAAGTTTTATGATTACAATACAAGTACTCTTTTCGTTTATTTTCAATTCAAACGTATTATCTCAAATCTATGTAAGCATACCTAAAAAAGGTATTATAAAACAAGATGCCAAGCCAACCAACGAATTTAAAAATGAATTAGATGAGATAAAAAAGACTTTAGAAATAGAAAAGTATTATCAAGATGAAAACCTTTCGTTGGTTAAGCTTTCTAGTTATTTAAATATTAAATCTGTAGCGTTAACTGAAATCATTAAATACAGTGAGTTTGAAAACTTTTACGACCTAATAAATACGTATAGAATAGAATCTATAAAAAAAGAACTCATTTCATCTACAGAACAAATTATGATTATCGCCTATGATAATGGCTTTAATAGTAAATCTGCATTTAATAGAATATTTAAAGAAAAAACAGGGCAAACACCTAGTACTTTTAGAAATTTAAACAGAAATACGTCCCAATAATATTAAAAGGACGTCCTACCCTTCGACTGCCACTACTTTTGTTTCAAATTAAAATTTAAACAATTATGAAAAAAGTTTGGCAAAAACTTCCCGCTTGGTTAAAAGCAATGTTATTAAACATTGTTTTACTATATCCAATTATTACGATTAATCAAACAATTATTCAACTCAACCTTACTTACTTTCCAAAATTTGGTGTTGGCTTAATACCTATTTTGATACTACTATACCTGTACTGGAAAGTGATAACTAAATGGAATCCATTTACACACGAAGATGACATTAAATTAAGTCTTAGGTTCCCTATTTTAAATACAAAAAACATAGTAAGTGTTATAGGCTTAAGCTCTTTTACTGTCATAACCATATACCTTAGTTATGTAATTTTTGACATCGATAACTCACCACAATTAGGGTTTATAAAATCATTTTCAAATTATAATGCGACCGCAGCCATTCCACTTTTGCTCGGATTAGCAATTACGGCCGGTATAGTAGAAGAAGTTACGTATAGAGGTTTTATGCAGAATACGACCAATAGAAAGTATGCTAAAATAGTAAGCTATTTAATTATTGGAGTTTTATTCGCCATCATTCATTTTTTACCACTAGAGTTAATACTACCCTATATTCTAATTTCTATCGCTTATAGTTTTATCGCCGATAAACAGAAGTCAACGGGCTTGGTCATATTCACACACTTTTTGGCTGATTTCGTGCTGTTCATGTTGATTTATTTCAACGTGTTATCATAGTAATACATCCTTAAAAGAACCACCACCATTGATTAGAACAGATTGTAACATAATCACAAATTTTAGATCATTAGTAAACAAACTTAAATTTCAAATTCCATGTATAAAATAGCATTAACATTTCTCATCATACCCTTTTTCGCTTTTTCTCAAGTAGAAAAATCAGAAGAAAAATTAGATTCCTTACCGAACTTTGGAAATCAAAGAAGTATTGAAATCTGGTTAGAAGAAAACAAAATTCCAGCCATTGGAATTGGAATCATCGAAAACGGAAAACTTTCAAATATTAACGTATACGGAAATCTTAAAAAAAATGAACCGGCGCCATATAACACCATATTCAAAATTGCTTCTTTAACAAAACCAATTGTTTCAATTCTTACGCTTAAGCTTGTAAGCAATGGGGATTGGGATTTAGACGAACCTCTAGATGAATATTGGATTGACCCAGATGTAATTGATGACCCCAGACATAAACAACTAACTACGAGACATATTCTGACACATCAAACAGGCTTCCTTAATTGGAGGAGACAACACAAAACGAAAAAACTAACGTTCGATTTTGAGCCGGGAACAAATTTTAGGTATTCTGGAGAAGGTTACGAGTATCTCAAAAATGCATTGGAACGTAAATTTAAAATATCCTTAGAAAAATTAGTAGATTCTCTTTTATTTCAACCCCTTAGAATGCCTGATACAAAATTTACGTGGCAACATGGAGTTGATGAAAAAAGATTCGCTTTCAATCATAACAAGGATGGGGAAATGTTAGAAACCGTTAGAAACGAGAAGGCGTATGCTTCAGACCTGATGTTATCCACCCTTGAGGATTACGGCAAGTTCGCCGAGTTTGTCTTAAATGGTGCTGGTTTAACGGAAGAAATTCAGAAAGAAATGATTGATTTACAAGTAGAAACTCCAAATGAATCCTATTTCGGGTTAGGTTGGGAAATTATTCCAGATTGGTACGGAGAAAAAATTTTAATGCATTCTGGTGGAGATCCTGGAGTGAGAACATTGATAATGTTGAATCCGCAGAAGAAAAAAGGATTGATAATTTTCACTAATAGTGATAACGGAGGTTATCTTCTGTGGGAAAAAACAATTATAGAACCCGTTCTAAGAGATGAGTGAATTGAACATATGTTCGATCCAACAATGTTTCACATAATCAAACTTAAACAGAATTAAAAATCAACTTCTTCTCTATTATTTATAACTTAGTGGAACCAAAAAAACGAAAGCATGAAATTTAATCTTTCTGAGATGAGCTCATTGGACATTTACTTATCAAGCCTAACCAATGAGGAATACGAAAAGAATAAACACAAAATTGAAACGCGTCATTTAAAACCAATGCCATTACTAAGCTGGGATATTTTTATGAATGGGTACCAAGGAAGGATTATTGAGGCCAAAAAAAGAATTGAATTAGAAAAAGTCCGCTCCTTTGCCAAACAGTTTAATTGGCAAAACGATATTGACCGTGCTTTTTCTGAAAACGATTACGAAGCCTTAATTATTACAGATAAAAATCAGAAAATAATTTGGGTGAATGATGGATTCACTTCCATGACCGGCTATTCAAAATCATTTGCTTTAAGTAAAACTCCCAGATTTTTGCAAGGAACTGAAACGTCTACTGAGACTAAAAATAGGATTGGAAAGAAAATTATGCTTGATCAACCATTTAAGGAGGTGATCATAAATCATAGGAAAGATAATACACCCTATACGTGTGAAGTGAAAATTTTTCCTCTTTACAATGAAGAAACAACTCATTATATAGCCTTTGAAAAAGAAGTTGTATAAGTATGAATGAGAACTAAACGATTAGTGTCTTTAAAGAATTCCGTTTTTGAAGATTCATATAAATATCAACAAGCCGAAAACTAAGTAATTTAAAAATGAGAAGATTATCTAAAATCATTATTTCAGTTTTGATCATTTTGAGTAACATCAGTTGCGATCAAATTACCAAAGATCAGGCTCGTGATCATATTTGTGAACAAGAAGTGATACATGTAATTGAAGATAACTTTATCCTAACAAAAGTTGAAAATACTGGAGCAGCTCTGAGTTTAGGTGAAAACTTAAGCCCAAATCTTAAAATTCTTCTATTGCAAATAATGCCCATACTTGTGCTAGTATTTATGTTTGTTTACGTAGTTCGAGAACGAACGATATCTAAAATAAATGTTTTGGCATTTTCATTCATTATTGGCGGTGGAATTGGAAATATTTATGATAGAATATTATACGGTTCGGTAACAGATTTCATGTATTTAGAATTGGGATCTTGGCATACAGGCATATTTAACATGGCAGATGTATCTGTTGTCATTGGAACGGCCCTTCTACTCATAAATTTATTGATTTTAGAATTGAACAAATACCATTTGAAGGTCAATTGGTAAATACGTAAGACGATGAGCCATATACGACACTTTGGCCTTAAACTTTGAAAAACCGTCATGTGTAATTTCTTCATTCACGCTGCACCACATTAACTCTAGAGGGAACCTGTAAATATCTTTTACCAGAAACTGCAACAATTATAAGTTGTACTCGTCTTTTATCAAAACTCACAAAAATCCAACCTACTCCATGAAGATTCAATCCGTACTATTCTGCTGCCTTCTTGCCATCTTCTTTATTTCTTGTGCTGAAGATAAAAAACCTCAACCCGCTGTCATTACGGGTAATGGATCAGTTAATTGGTCAAACAATATAAATCTAAGACACGGAACAATATCGTTAGCAGAAAGTTGGTCTGGTCAGACTGATGCTAGAGATTCCATTCTTGCCCTAGAAAAGGATGGATCATTCAAAATAGACTTGCAATTACAAGAACCCAAACTGTATTCTTTTTCTCATGAGAACCAGCAAGTAGAATTTATTGCCTTTCCAGGAGATTCTATTTATATCGATTTAAATGCCGAAGCTATTTTTTCGGGATCTAATTCAGACCAAAACAACCACCTCAACGAAATGAACGGTGAGATAGAAAAGATTCAAAGTTTTGTAGTGAATGATGAAAAAGGATTCTTTAGTGCTGAGTTAAGTCGATATAATGCCATTGTCGATTCATTGCAATCATCCTATTTAAAGACCAACGATACTTTCAAAGAAAAGAACGAATTAAACGCTTTATATAATGAGAAGATTACCAATGAAATTAAATTCCGGACCAAATTTCATAAAATCGTTTACCCCGCCATCCATGAAATGTATACAGGCGACACTATAAAAATCAATCAAGAGTTCTATGATAAAATTACGGTAGGTAGTTTTGATGACCCCGAGCTCTTAACGCAAAGTAATTTTGTTTTGTTCTTAGATCGCTATACAGATATAATGGCTGCAGGAGACCTCCGATTTCGCAATTATTACGATGCCGGAATTCAAAAAATCGAACCTAAATACAATGCCATAAAAGAATTGAATGCCCATCAAGAAATCAAAGATTATTTGATGAATGAACATCTTAAAAAAAGTATTAGTAATTATGGCATAGCATACCTTGGTGATATCATTCCAGATTATAAGTTGAATAGCAGCAATCCAGTACTTAAACAACAAGTATTGGACATGTATGTTGACAGTAAATCAAGAAGAACAGAGGCAGACACCATCGTAATGTATAAAAAGGTGGGTAATATTGAATTAGAAGCCCATATCTTTAAACCAGAAGGGCACAAAAAAACCTATAAGGCGCCCGTATATGCTTTTTTCCATGGCGGTGGATGGGCACAAGGAACTCCAGAATGGGGTTATACAAATTGTAAGCGCTACCAAGAAAAAGGAATGTTTGCAGTTTCTTTTGAATACAGACTCATCGACATTCATGGGTCTAATATTATTAACTGTATCGAAGATGCTAAATCGGCTATTGCATGGCTTCGAAATGAAGCAAATTCCTTAGGAATTGACCCTGATAAAATTGTCGCAGCAGGTTTTTCTGCCGGTGGTCATTTAGCAGCTTCTACAGCTATTTTAGATGGATTTGAAACATCCAACCCTTCAGGAATTAATGGTATTCCTAATGCTTTTATAACACACTCCGCCACCTACAATACAACAAAAAGCAACTTCTTTAAAAGACAGTCTAATGGAAACGCAGCAAGCATTTCCACCTTCCATAATATTAAAAAAGACTTACCACCTTCCATTTCGTTTCATGGTACAAGAGATCACTTAGCTCGTATTAGTGAGTTTACTGAATACCGAGATCAAATGGAGAAGTTAGGGAATGATTTTGAATACAAGATTTTTGAAGGCGTAGGACATTTCTTTGGCGATTCGAAAGCTCGTGATGAAGTGCATGAATTAACCGATTCATTTCTTCAGAAACTGAACTATATCGAAAAGTAAAACGTCGTTCTAGAATACAGATCGTATTAAAGCTCGCAAAATGCCTAACAAATAAAATTCTTACTTTTATATGCGTTCACGATAAACTAAATGCAATGAAAGACATCCCAGGAATTGACGAAGATGGCAATCCAAAAAATGGACCTTTTGAGCTGTTCTTCAAAAATGGACTTATCTCTTGCCAAGGGGAATTCGATAACGGAAAGAAATCGGGAAAGTGGACGTATTATCTCAATAATGGACAAATGCAATCTTCAGGCAGCTACAAAGACGGAAAGATTGTTGGTAATTGGAAATGGTTCTTTAAAACAGGCGAACCACGTGGGACGGGTGGCTTCGATGATGAAGAACAGAAACATGGCGAATGGAAGCGATACCATGCTAATGGGCAACTTTGGGACGAAGGACGCTTCGAACATGGCAAGAAGAAGGGAACTTGGAAGGTATACAATGATACGGGCGAACTCTTAAAAACGCAAAATTTCAAGTAACAGATCGCAGTTATTGAATGTCGACTTAAAATGATTTCCAAATGACATTTTACGAAACAGAAATGGAGCGAATAAGGAAGCTCTGTTATTCAAATGACAAACAGCTAGAAACTGTGATAGCTGTTCGAAATTATATTGACCATAATTTTGAGAAAGAAGTTAATTTAGATTTTTTATCTCAAATACGCTTTACGTCAAAATATCACTTACTTAGGCTTTTCAAGAAATACTACGGACAAACGCCTAAACAATATTTGACCATCCGAAGGCTTGAAGAAGCTAAGAAATACTTAAAACAAGGAATGAGCGTAACGGAAACATGTTATTATGTGGGTTTTGAAACCCCAAGCTCCTTTAGTACACTTTTCAAAAATAAAATAGGACTTTCCCCTATCGATTTTCAAAAAAAGCAACTTTTACAAAGTCATACTCAAAAGGAATAGGGAACTTACCAACCTAAACCAAAAAAATAATAAATATGAGAGTTATGGGCGTAGGTATACCTGTTCTAAATCAAGACAGGGCCTTGAATTTTTATACAACAAAACTAGGTTTTGTAAAAAAACACGATGTTCCATTAGGTGAAGGTAACAGATGGTTAACAGTGGTAGCTAAAGAAGAACAAGAAGGAGTAGAAGTATTACTAGAGCCCTCGCCCAACAACTTCGAACCTGCTAAAACGTTTCAAAAGGCGTTAAAAGATGCAGGGATACCTTATACCCAATTTAGTGTGGAAAATGTACAAGAAGAGTACGAACGATTAGTGGATCTTGATGTTGTCTTCAGTGTAAAACCAACTGTCATGGGAACAGTTAAGATTGCTGTATTTGACGACACTTGCGGAAATAATATTCAAATTCTCGAAATGTTATAAATCAAAACCTTAAGCATGAAAAACATCGTACCAATACTCGTCCTAGTACTACTCGTAATTAGTTGTTCAGGTAATAACCGAGATAAAGAGGTTAACCAAGAGCTACAAGAATTGCAAGCAGAACTCGACCATTTGAAACAATTAAAAACCTCAACTGAATCGAAACAACAAATCACCACATTTTTGACATTTCAAAAAGAAGATGCCGAACAGGCTATGAACTTTTACGTTGAGCTGTTTAGCAATTCCAAAATTCTTGATCTTCAGCGCTGGGAAAAAACAGGAGCTAGTAAAGAAGGTACCATAATGTTGGGGACATTTAGCTTAAATGGTAAACTCTTTAAGTGTTCAGACAGTCCTCCAGTACATGAATGGGGCTTTACACCGGCTATTTCTAATTATGTGGAATGTACCGACGAAAATGAACTTCAACATTTGTTTACTAAGCTATCCGAAAACGGAAAAGTAATGATACCGTTGGACAATTATGGTTTCAGTCAGAAATTTGGTTTTGTTGAAGATAAATTTGGAATTTCTTGGCAACTAAACCTGCAGTAATATTTGATGAAGTCAATAATACTTCCTGTAAAGTTTCGAATTCGTAAAATAACCCACTCCCTTTTTTATTAGAATTTTAATAAAACCTTTGGAGTATTATCAATTAATTAACTAAGTATTATCTGTTACATCCTTTATATTCGCACCTGTATTAAATAAGATCACGAGTCTTTTAACGCGAAGGATGAATCTAACTATACTAGACTTTTCAATGATTACGAGTGTCGTGATAGGATACTTTGTAAGTATCGCACTTGTTGTTAGCCCTTTCTATAAAAGTCGAGCGAATAATTATCTCGCGCTGTCATTATTCTTACTATCTAGTTTGACCTTTTTAGAATGGCCAAGGGTAAGTATGGATAATATGCTTTTCCAATTTTTAAGTAACATCAGGTTAGATTTTCTTTTTGCCACTACGTTTGTCACTTATTTTTTAATTCAAATTAAGCATAAAAGTATCAATAAGAATTGGTATAAACGGATGTATTTTCCTTTCATCGGATCTGTTATTGTCGAAATTTTAATTTCCTTTTTCGATTATGTTTTAAGCATTTATAACTCAGTCTTTGATATTTTAATATACCTAACTCTTGATATCGCTTCCACTGTCCTTAATGCATATTTAATTTTATGGGGAAGACATTTAGTAAAGAAATCTACTACTATTTCAGAAGATAAGAGACGTTGGTTGTTAAGGTTAAATCTTTTTATTATCTGTATTATCGTGGTTTGGATTTTAACCAAAATTGACTTTTTAACCAGCAACACATTATATCCTAGATATTTTCTCTGGTTACTTCTTTCTCTATTCTCGTGGTGGATATTATACTATGGCGTATTTAAACTTCAGGTAATTGCTCAGAAAGAGGAAATACACGAATATTTAATTTCAAAAAAGACGCCGAGTACTCCCATAAAAAAGAAAATAAATAGTACTACTACCTCCAAAATTATTGCGGAACTTTACAAGGTGATGGAAGATGAAGAGCTATATAAAAACCCTCTTTTAAGTAGATTCGACTTAGCAACTCGATTGGAAACTAGTGAAGGATATCTATCTCAAATCATAAATCAGGAACTGCATAAAAGCGTTATTCAATTTGTCAATGAATATCGAATTGAAGCCGCCAAAAAACTATTGCAAGATCCCGTGTTCAATAAATATTCGGTAGAAGCTATAGGCATGGAAGCAGGTTTTAAGTCTAAGAGTGCATTCTACAATGCCTTTAGTTTGAGTCTGAATATGTCGCCAGGGGCTTATAAAAAGCTTCAAAAAAAGTCCTGATTTGTTTATTCCTGTCGTTTTAGTACTTCTCCCGTACTAAAATTACATTCTATTTTTTTTTACAACGATACTTTTGCCATCGTTAATTAAAAAAAATATAACTATGTTAAGAATATCCACAAGTGTTACAAATTCCAAACGTCTAAATTTCATTGCTCATGCAATTTTAATTACATTTTTCTCAATCCTTAGTAGCTCTTGTTCTAATGATGATGAAGGTGATATTCCTCCAGATTTATCCGACGACGATCCTCAAGAAACTATAAATCTGCTTACTCCTGAAATTAAAGATTTCATTTACTTCAGAGGAGACGAAAAGGCTTCAACCGTGCTAATAAGTATCCCTGGAGGACCCTCAACAGAATTCGATTCTGAACTAGTAGATCTCATCATTGGCAATTTTAACACCACAGATATTTTAACGGTAAGCGTGCAACAGGCACAAACTCAAAACCCAAGCATTGTTCAAGACAATGATATTATGTTGACTCAAGCAGTTTCTTTTAATACCCAGAGTATCGAAAACCTATATCAGGTGATCAATTATTTTAAAGAGGAAGGCAGAACAGTCTATGTTTTAGGAATTTCGTTTGGTTCCTTTCTGGCACAAGAACTCATCGCAAGAAAAGGAATAGAAAGTGCCGATAAATACTTAATCATGCTAGGTAGGTTGGATATGAATAACCAAATGTGGCAAGCCCTTGCAGAGGGCAAAGAGGGTTATTTTAAAAACGGAATTACCCCTTTAATTGATGACGTACCACATCCCGAGGTTTCCGAAAGAAATCTCCTCAGAATTGCTGCCGCATTGGCTAGGAATAGATACACCCAAGAATTTAGTTCCATTGACGATTTATCTAATGTGACCTACGTTTATGGGGCCACGGATATGGCCGTGGGGAGACTTACCACCGAAGAAATTCAATTTTTAGAATCGAAAAATGCCCAAATCTTATCTGGAAATGGGGGACACGACGAACCTTTTGTTGGTTTTTTTGAGCAAGGACTTCAAGAGGCATTTGGCATAGAATAACCTTCATATATAAGAACGCAACAATTCAAAATCATGAAAAAATTCATCATTATTTTCACACTATTTTATGGAATAAATCTTCTAGCCCAAAATCAAGGTGAAACTTCTTCATTCTTCGATAAAATGGAATATAAAATAGGTTATTCCGGAACCATCTTTTGGAGTAATGGTCTTACGGTAGGAGCCGAATATAGCTGGAAGGAAATCCAAAAAAACAAAGAAAGAAAAAGCACTCAGCGCACCAATACACATCAGTTTCTATTTAATGGAAATCTAGGCTTTGCCACAAATTTTGCCTCTAAAACTGATACAGGTGGTTTTGCAAATTTTGGAATCACCTGGAGGCGTACCAACAAAAAAGGGAAGCAGTTTAGCATTGAGGTAAATCCGATTGGTTACTATCGTTCTTTCTTACCAGAGACCTATGAAGTGAAGGATGGTAATTTAAATAAAGTATTCCTCCCTGGACGTGGTTACTATAGCCCTTCTATTTCAGTTGGAATAGGCAGACTTCGCAAAGGGAAAGTACGTTCGGCTAGTTATCTAAACGTCAACTTTAGCCCTCGTTTTAATTATAACGCGGGCACGCTTCCCACATTTTCTATCCAGTATGGTTTCCGATTCAATTATAAAAACAAAAAACGATGAAACAGTATCAAATAATATTTTTACAACTCATAATCGTCGCATTTGCCATGTCAATTGTGACCTCATGCTCTAATGAATTTGACCTTGACAATCTAGATGAGACACTATTCGTACGTCATAAAAATGCAGACATGGCGGCCTATATAAAAGGGAATGGTAGTGAAAAAGTGTTCCTAATTACGCTGCACGGTGGTCCTGGTGGAAGAGGTTTGGGATTCACGGGCTCCGCTTTCAATACGATCGAAAAAGAATATGGAGTGGTATATTTTGATCAACGCGGATCTGGTAATTCACAAGGAAATTATTCTGAAAACGACGTAAGTATTGACCTTATGACAGAAGATGTAC
>Ga0316209_1000735_pt1 | contig 47395 bp, 45 predicted proteins | sample 6monopyrite_MG_FD_204945 | JGI IMG/M metagenome (GOLD analysis project Ga0316209, IMG submission 204945) | Microbial mat bacterial communities from mineral coupon in-situ incubated in ocean water Damariscotta River, Maine, United States -... | ecosystem: Environmental > Aquatic > Marine >...
CATCAGTTTGATCCGCACAGCAAACGCCCTGCAGATTAAAAACTGATAAAGATTTTGCGATTATTCGAGGGGCCGCGCTTCGTCCAATAACATCACAGGGATGCCATTGCGGATCGGGAAGGCAAGGTTCGCGCCTTTCGAGATCAGTTCCTGCGCCTCGGCGTCATAGTCCAACCGGCCACGGGTTTGTGGACAAATCAATGCCTCGAGCATCTTTGGGTCAAAGCTGGTGTTGGTCATTGCATGAACTCCTCGACGGATCCGCCGCGCAGGGAAAACTCGATCAATGTCATGAGGGTTTCGCGCCGTGTCGTCAAGGACGGTGCTTCGAGAAGCGCTTGTTTATCTTCGGGTGGAAACGGGCACAGCATCGACAGCGAATTGATCAACAACTCGTCTTCGGCCTCTTGCAGGCTTTCCCAATCGGTGGATAGGTTTTCTTCCTCAAAATACCGCGCGAGGGCTGCCATGAATTTGGGCCTGTCAAACGTCGCGTCTTTTTCGACGCCGCCCAAGTCGCGTTCAAACCCTTGCCAGGACACGTGGCATCGGCGGTATGGCGTGGACCCGTCAACTTCGTTCAAAACCCGAAACCGCGACTGCCCCGCCATTGTGATCATATAGCGCCCGTCTTCGGTTTCCGAAAACGCGGTGACCCGCCCTGCGCAGCCGATATGATGCAGCTTATTGTCCTTGCCATAAGGCTGGATCATCCCGATCAGGCGGCTTTCGGTTTTCAGCACATCGTCGAGCATTTGCAGATAGCGCGGTTCAAACAGATGCAGCGGCAACCGCCCCCGGGGCAGCAATAAAGCACCCGGAAGCGGGAAAACAGGGATCGTGCCGGGAGGGTTGTCAAGTTTGTTCATAACCCCAACCTAGACCGAATTTCCGGTCAGACAAATATCATCGACGAAAGTTTACGGCGCCCGTTCAGGACCAGCGGATCTGTGGGTGGCAGCGCGTCGAAGATGGTGAAGAGTTCGGTTTTTGCCGCCCCGTCATTCCACTCGCGGTCACGGCGGAACAGGTCCAAAAGCTGGTCGATAGCCCCTTGCGTGTCGTCATTGGCCATCAATGCGTTTGCAAGTTCTAGCCGTGCTTGGTGGTCGTCGGGGTTGGCGTCGACCGATGCGGTCAACTCGTCTACGGGCCCGGCACCAGCCGCTTTGCGCGCCAAGGTGATCTGCGCATGAGCTGCCTCGAGGGCGGGATCGGTGGAGATTTCGGCAGGCGCGCCGTTTAGAACGGCCTCGGCATGATCAACGTCGCCCAGCGCCAGATGAGCCCGCACAAGGCCTGCATAGGCGCCAACGTGATTGCCATCCTCGGTCAAAATCGCGGCAAAGGTTTCGGCGGCGTCCGCGGCTTCGCCCTCGGCCAGCATTTCCTCGGCGGCAGCAACGGCATCTTCCAAACCATTGTCCGGCTCTGGACCCATGGCCGCGACTTTGTCAACAAAGGCGTCGATTTCGGATTGTGGCAGCGCCCCTTGGAAACCATCCACAGGCTTGCCCTCGTAGAATGCATAGACGGTCGGGATTGATTGCACCTGCAACTGACCGGCGTAGGCAGGGTTTGCGTCAACGTCGATTTTGACCAGTTTGACGCGGCCTTCTGCCTTTGTCACAGCCGCCTCGATTGCGGGGCCGAGGGTTTTGCACGGCCCGCACCACGGCGCCCAGAAGTCCACAATGACGGGGACGGTTTTTGAAGCCTCGATCACGTCTTGCACAAAGCTGGCGTCGGTGCCGTCAACGATGTTTGCGTCTGCCGGGGCTGGCTTTGGTGTTCCACCAAGTTCAATCATGGGCGCGTCTCCTTGGGTTCGGTTTGACCTTATATGTGGGTTGCAGGGGGTGAGGCCAAGGGGGAAAGTGGTTTTCACTCGCTCGCTCAATTTGAATCTCATCATTCAACGACTTCAAGTCTCCAAAGTATGCCTTCAATTGGGTCGACATCATCTTCAAGTCGCTTTTTTTGTGTAAGTTGCTCGATCAATTGCATCCCAAGAAAAAAAGATTGGATCGGATCAACTCCATAGATTTTCTTTTCTTCTAAGTAACCGGCGATGGAGACCGCCGAGTAAAAGTCACCCGCGCCACCTTGACTTCCATCGGAAAAAATCGTTGCTTCGACACCTTCATCGGAAACTACTTTTAACTTGAGCGGCTTCATCACAAATCAAACGTCGCAAACACCGGCGCGTGGTCGCTTGGCTTTTCCCAGCCGCGCACGTGGCGGATGACGCGGCTGGAGTGGCCTGCGTTGGCGATGTCGGAGGTGGCCCAGACGTGATCGAGCCTGCGTCCTTTGTCGGCGGTATCCCAGTCGGCGGCGCGGTAGGACCACCAGCTATAGAGTTTGCCGTCGGGGATGTTGGCGCGGGTGACGTCGATCCAGTCGCCAGAGGCTTGCACGTCTGCCAAGGCTGCGACCTCAATGGGCGTATGGCTGACGACTTTGAGCAGTTTTTTGTGGTCCCAGACGTCGTCTTCACGCGGGGCGATGTTCAGGTCGCCCACAAGGATGGACCTCGAAGGCGCGTCTTTGTGGAACGCATCACGCATCTCGGTCAGGTAGTCCAGTTTTTGGCCGAATTTCTCGTTGATCTCGCGGTCGGGTTTGTCGCCGCCTGCGGGCACGTAAAAGTTGTGGATCGTGACCCCGTTGGCGAGCCGTCCCGCAATATGGCGGGCATGGCCGAGCGAGGCGTAGTCTTCAGCCCCTGCTTCCTCGATCGGCATTTTGGACAGGATCGCGACCCCGTTATAGCCCTTTTGACCACGCGCAACCATGTGGTGGTAGCCCAGCGCGTGGAACTGCTCGAGCGGGATTTTGTCCACCGGACTTTTGCATTCTTGCAGGCACAAAACGTCGGGGGCTTCGTCGCGCATCAATTGCGCCACAAGGTCTTCACGCAGGCGGACAGAGTTGATGTTCCAAGTGGCCAGAGTAAACGTCATATCATTTCCTTACAAAAGTGCAGCGGCAGGGCGGGTATGCCCCACATGAATGCCGCGCCAGTTTTTCATGTCGGGGGTCATGCGGGCGATAGTTGCGGGATGAGCTGCGTCCAGCACGCCGAGCTTAACCAAGATCGCAGCGATCGCCGCCTCCGACGCACGGGTGGCCCCGTCGGTGATTTTCAGGGCGACGCCCAGTTTCAGTGCGGGAATAATCGCGACATAAACGCCCTCGGCACCGGTTTTGATCGCAACCTTATGGCCGGTCGCACGCATCAACTCGGTGCAGGCAGAGGTCTGGCCCGCGACAAGTTCGGGGTAGGTCATCATCGCTTCGCGCAGTTTCACGGCGGATTGCTGGCGCAGGTCGCCTGTGGTTTTGGCGCTGGCAAAGAATGACATCGCACGCGCAAGGCCGTGCATGGTGCAGGCGTGATTGGGGGCGGAACAGCCGTCGATACCCCAATGCGGGCTGGTCTCGCCGGTGGTTTCTTCAAATGCGGCCTTGCCCATCATCTGCACAGGATGGTCCAGCACCTCATAGCCAGCCCCCCCCTTGATATGCTTGTTCAGCGTCAGGAACCCCGTGTGCTTGCCAGAGCAATTGTTGTGGATTTGGCAAGGCTGCGCGCCCGCACGGATCAACCCCTCGCGGGCGTCCCTGTCACCGGGTGTTTGCGGACCGCAGCGAAGATCGGCCTCCGTATAGCCCAGATCATTCAGCCATAAAGCGACCCGATCAGTATGGATCGCGGCGCCCTGATGCGACGCGCAGGACAGTGCCAGTTGTTCGGTGCTCAGATGTGAGCCAGCGCCACTTTCCAACAGCGGCAAGGCCTGAATCATTTTGCAAGACGAGCGCGGAAAGATCACTGCCGATGGATCGCCCCAAGCCTGCACGATCTCGCCCTGCGCGTCGCAGACGACTGCATGTCCTTGGTGCAGCGATTCCAACAGATCATTGCGCCAGATTTCAACAAGATTTACGGGGTTGGCCATCGGTGTCTGTCCTTTTGTGTGGCGAGGTCTTGCGGATGCAAGAAATCAGGGCTTTCCCAACCAAGCGATTTTTTGCTACCATATGACCAATCGAGTTGAAACAGATCCCGTTCGCATAAATGGTGCCATAAGATGCACCAACGCACATCGGGACATCCAGAGGCAAGCACAGCTTGGAGGCTGTAGATATGAATTTGAATATTTGGCGCGCATTTGGCGCATTGGGTCTAGGTCTGCTATCCAGCGCGGCGCTGGCACAGACAAGCACGAACCAAGTGGCATCCAACACGGATTGGTCGGTCTTTGTCGAAGACAGCCCAAAGGAATGCTGGGGCGTATCCGCGCCAAAAGAAAGCGTTAACACAAGGGACGGGCAAACCGTGGCAGTGCGCCGCGGCGATGTCTTGTTGTTTGTCTTCTACCGCCCGGGCGCGTCAGTGCAGGGCCAAGTGGCGTTCACCGGCGGCTATCCGTTTGCAAGCGGGTCAACCGCAGGTATGGAAATCGGCGGCACGACATTCCAATTGTTCACAGAGGGCGAATGGGCGTGGCCCGCCACCCCCGAAGATGACACCAAAATTGTTGCCGCCATGAAGCGCGGCGCAGATGCGACATTGACGGCCCGTTCAGGTCGCGGCACGCAGACGGCTGATAAATTCAGCCTTATAGGCTTTACCGCCGCCGTGGAAGAAGCCGCGAACCGCTGCAAATAGGCGCGAAAGCACACCATAAATAACAATTGAGGCGGTTTCTTGCGGGGGCCGCCTCTTTTGCCTATATGGGGCACTTAATCCCCAATCGAGGTAGGCCCGATGGACGCGACAGCCCCAATCACCCAAGACGTGATGACTATTCCCCGCAAGGCGGAAGACGGTTTGCCCAATCTTATCGGGATGTCCCGAGAGCAGATGAAAGACGCTTTGATCGCCACTGGCACGCCACAAAAGCAGGTCAAGATGCGCCTAAGCCAGATCTGGTCGTGGCTATACCACTGGGGTGTGCGCGATTTTGGCGAGATGACAAATCTGTCGAAAGATTTCCGCGCGATGCTGGAAGACAACTTTGTCATTGCCATGCCGCAGGTCGTGACCCGTCAGGTGTCCGACGATGGCACCCGCAAGTATCTGGTGCGCATCGCAGGTGGCCACGAGGTCGAGGTGGTTTATATCCCTGAAACCGACCGCGGCACCTTGTGTATTTCCAGCCAAGTCGGCTGCACGCTGACCTGTTCGTTCTGCCACACCGGCACGCAAAAACTGGTGCGCAACCTGACCAGCGCCGAGATTGTCGGTCAGATTATGATTGCCCGCGATGATTTGGGTGAATGGCCGGTGCCCGGTGCACCCAATGAAGAGGGCCGCCTGCTGTCCAACGTCGTGCTGATGGGCATGGGCGAGCCGCTGTATAACTTTGAAAACGTGCGCGACGCGATGAAGATTGCGATGGATCCTGACGGCATCCAACTGTCGCGCCGCCGCATTACGCTGTCGACCTCTGGCGTTGTGCCCGAAATCGCCCGCACCGCCCAAGAGATCGGCTGTATGCTGGCGATTTCGTTTCATGCCACCACGGACGAGGTGCGTGACAAGCTGGTGCCGATCAACAAAAAATGGAATTTGGACGTGCTTTTGCAGGCGCTGCGCGACTATCCCAAGGTGTCCAATTCCGAGCGGATCACGTTTGAATATGTCATGCTGCACGGCGTCAACGATAGCGACGAAGATGCGCATCGCCTTGTGCGCCTGATCCAAGGTATCCCCGCCAAGATCAACCTGATCCCGTTCAACGAATGGCCCGGCGCGCCCTATACGCGGTCGTCCAATAACCGCATCCGCGCCTTTGCCGAGATCATTCACAACGCGGGCTATTCCTCGCCGATCCGCAAGCCGCGCGGCGAGGATATCATGGCCGCCTGTGGTCAGCTCAAGTCCGCAACCGAGCGCCAACGCAAGTCACGCGCCCAGATTGCCGCAGAGACCGGCAGCGCTTAGGCCGGCAGTGCCCGTGCCGCGTCAGGTGACAAGGACGCGGGCCGTTCGCAGGTTGTGGTCAGGTCGATAAAGCGGCGGTCTGCCCCTGCGCGCAAAATCGCGGTCATCACATCGACCGCATGGACCGCCAGATCGATATTGCAGCGATGCGCCCGCCCCTCGGCGATGGCTGTTGCCATGTCTGCCAAACCTGCACAGCGATAGTTTGCCCGCCCGCCTTGGTTGGGCACGCCAAACGGGTGACCCCACGCAGCCATTACCGCCATGCCACCGCTGTCGCCGCCGATCTCGACATCGCCGCCAAAGAAATTCGGGTCGGGGATGTAGATTGATCCGTTCTCGCCATAAAGCTCCATCGCTTCATGCCGACGCGCCCGGATGTCCCAGCTTGCCCCCAGCGTCACAGGCGCCGCGTTGTGGAATTCCAGCAGCGCGTGGATATTTGTCGGTGTATCCACTGGCACGGTCTGCCCCATGCGATCGCCATTGCCGATGGTGCGCGTCTTGAAGGTCGTGGTCGCCAGTGACGCCACCGATTTCACCGGCCCGATCAACTGGATCAGGTTGGTGATATAATAGGGACCGATGTCCAGAACCGGCCCCGCACCGGGTTGGAAAAAGAAGTCGGGATTGGGGTGCCAAACCATCAGGCCCATCTCGTCGAACAGATCGTAGAACCACAAATTTTCGTAGCGCCCGCCGCCCCAGACGCGGTTCATCTTCATGCTTACGTCGACCACAGATTGCAGCAAGTCACGGGTTTTTCAGGCGTGATCCGCCCTGCAAGCGCGGCGGAGGGGATCCAGTTTGCGCCGTTCGCAAAGACATCGCGCCTGTTGACGCAAATCTTGAAACCAAGGCCAGCCGCGTCCGGCGGTGGTGACCAGATCGATCTGGCGCAGGCCGACTTTCAGGGTCTTTTGCGTCGCAGCCGCGCTAACAGTCAGGTCGTAAAGCACTTGGTCCCCCTGCTCCAGGCCACCACAATTGCGGGTCCGTGACAGGGTTTTCGACGGTGCAAACACCGCTCTTTAACTGACCATTGTGGGCCTGTCCGTTAAAGCTGAAATTGACAGTGCCAGCCCGATGTTCCAGTCCTAACCGAAATCGCATTGCACCTTGCGCAACAGGTTGTCATTTGGGATGGGCGAATTGCCTTCTTGCCACGCCAAAAAGAACGGGTGCGCGTCTTGGGCGGCTTTGACCGGCGAATGGAAGGTTACGTTGATCTCGTTATTGCCGACGCGCGCCACCTCGCCCAAAGGCACAAGGTAATCTCGAAAGCTGTTTTTGGTCTCCAGAACGGTTATGCCGGTGACGCAAACCGTCGCCACGCAATCCACCATCGACAGCGCCAGACCGACGTTAACGTAGGAGAGCGTGGCGGTCCGGTCCCGCGCGGCGATCCAGCGCAGGTCATATTCGTTGCGGCCCCAATAAGGGTCTGGAACAAGCCCCGCATCATGTAGCGCGGTGATGCCGTCGCCAGGCAGATGCATGTTGCAGGTATAGTCGCCGCTGTTGTCGGACAGCGTCCATTTTCCTGCTAGATCGGTGAATGTCACAAGCGTGCCTCTGTCTTTCTATCAAAGAGTGACGCACGTGCAGGGTCGATGCCGATGGTTAGCTTTTCGCCTTTTACCACGCGGGCCTGCCCATCCATCCGAATGCGGAACGGGGCCTCGTTCAGCGGTGTGCAGGCCAGCGTATCGGACCCCATTGGCTCGACCAGATCAACGACCATGTCCATTTTGACCGGCGCGTTTTCGACCAATTCACTTGTGATGATATGTTCGGGTCTGATCCCGATGATCACAGGGCGGTCAGCGGTTTGCGGCGCCGCGAAGGGGTTGCCATCGATGGCCTGATCACCACCGCCTGCACACCGTAATCGGGGTTCAGTATCCGCGGTCAAGCAATGCGGCCCGTGTAAAACCGATCACCAGCGTCAGGATCAGCGAGGGCACCCCATACCACATCAAATTCTGGATCGAGATCAGCCAGCGACTGCTGCTCCAGAGGCGCTCGTATTGATCAAAACCGACAAAGTTTTCTTTTGGCAAAAGCCGCGAGTTGGTGAAAGAATAGACGATGGTCCAGATGGTTGCGCCGACAAAAACCACCAGCGCTGTGATGACCATCGGCAATGCCGCGACCTTGGACATGAGATTGCGGGTCCGCCTGTTGGGGCGCCCCTTGCCGCAGCCTGCCTGTGCGGCGCGCTGATCAATCATGGACATCATGGCCCCCCCTTTTCGCGCAAGCAACATCTTGAAACCAGACAGGCTCGCGTTGCGTGATGCAAGCGGGCCTGTCGTTGGTTTGGCTTAGTCGGCGACAGCGATGATGGCCGCGTCGCGCGCTTGCGCATCTGTCGCAGACAGCGCATCACCGGCCCGGAATTCCGCCATCAGGTCTTCGATTTGCGAAGCCGTATCGGCAGACAGCGCCATGTCACCGGACGGGAGGATGTTGCCATTCAGGACCTATTGGGTACGCAACCCGATCTCGACGCGATTATCACCGCCTCGGCCTCCTCGGCGATGGCCGTGGTTGGTGCGCTGGAAAATCGGGGCTTAAGTCTGGGCCAGCAAATTGACGTGTTTTCGAAAGAGGTAATGCCGTTCCTGAACCTGTTTCGCCGCGATTTCCTGACGATTTCGGAAAAAGTCAGCGTGACGGGCGAGTTTTTGGCCCGCGCCGCCATTCAGGCGATCAAGCCCCGCAAGACCCCCCGATGCAGTTTTTGGAAGTGCCGCCCGACGACTAGCGCCCCGGCAGTTTGCCGCGTTTTTCGCCTTTGCCTTCCCAGTTCTCCATGGCTGCAACTGCCTCTTGCGCGGTTTCGACAAAACGGAACAGCGCAAGGTCATCTGCCGAAATCGTGCCCGCATCGGCCAGCACATCCCAGTTGATGATGCCGCGCCAGAACGCCTCGCCAAACAGCAAAAACGGGATACGCGCCATGCGGCCTGTCTGGATCAACGTCAGCGCCTCGAAGGTTTCATCCAGCGTGCCAAAGCCACCCGGAAACACGCAGATTGCAGAAGCGCGCATCAGGAAATGCATCTTGCGGATCGCAAAGTAGTGAAAGTTAAAGCACAGTTCTGGCGTCACGTATTCATTAGGTGCCTGTTCATGTGGCAACACGATATTGAGGCCGATTGATTTGCCGCCTGCATCCGCCGCACCGCGGTTGCCTGCCTCCATCACGCCGGGTCCACCGCCGGTGACAATCACCTCGTGCCGACCGCCGGACGCCATGGATTTTCGGGTCATAATTTCGGAAAATTTGCGCGCTTCAGCATAATATTTCGAAAGATCCGCAAGTGTCTTTGTGCGCGCTGTGTCCTTTTTTTCCGGTTCGGGTATGCGCGCGCCACCAAATAGCACGATCGTGCTTTCGATCCCGGCCTCATCCATCACCATCTGCGGTTTGAGCAGTTCGAGTTGCAAGCGCACCGGGCGCAATTCGTCGCGAAGCAGAAAATCCTCATCCGCATAGGCAAGCCGGTATTCCGGCGCACGGGTCTGCGGTGTATCGGGGACATGCAAGGCCTCGGTGCGGTCCTGATGACTGTCGCGAAACGGATGGCAGCGGTTGTCGTCTTTCATAATGTCTCTCTTGTGATTGCTTGCTCGCACCGTCACCTGAAACAGGTCAAGATGCAAATGATCGTGGAACGTGCTATATGTGTATTTCCTGATCTTGAAAGGAACGTGGAATGTTAATGGATACACCACTCTGTGATTTCGGCATAGCCGCGCCCGACTTTGATTTGGCGACACCAACAGGCGCACGCTACACCCGTGACGCGCTGATGGGTGAAAACGGGCTGTTGGTTGCGTTCATCTGCAATCACTGCCCCTATGTTGTGGCGCAAATTGACCGGCTGGTGGCCGATGCCAAGGCCCTGCAACTGGCAGGCGTTGGCGTCGCGTTTATCATGTCCAATGACTATTTCGCATACCCCGCCGATACCCCCGACATGATGGCTGCATTTGCGCAAAATCACGGGTTCACGGCACCTTATCTAATTGATGAGGACCAAAGCGTCGCGCGCGCCTACGGTGCGGTCTGCACGCCTGATTTCTTTGGGTATGACGCCGCAGGCGGGCTGCAATATCGCGGGCGGCTGGATAATCTGGGGCTGCGCGGCGGCCAGGCTGGCCGCATCCCCGAGCTGCTCAATGCGATGCGTCAGGTTGCCAAGACCGGCCAGACCAGCCTGCCGCAATCCGTCGCAATGGGCTGTTCGATCAAATGGCGCTGACGCGCGCCCGTTGCACGGGGCCGCGCAAGCCCGTATAGCACTGACAAATTCACATTTGTCCGGAGCAAGCCACATGTCAAACGCCGCCCTAGAGACCGCAATCGAAGCCGCATGGGATGCGCGCGAGCAGATCACCGTTGATACCAAAGGTGAAGTGCGCGACGCGATTGAAACCACAATGAACGCGCTGGATAGCGGTCAATTGCGGGTGGCGGAGCGCCGCGAAAACGGCGACTGGCATGTGAATCAATGGGCGAAAAAAGCGGTGCTTTTGTCGTTCCGCCTCAATGACATGGAACAGATTTCAGGCAGCAACGGCGGCACATCTTGGTGGGACAAAGTGCCATCCAAGTTCGCAGGTTGGGGCGATGCGCAATGGCGTGCCGCTGGCTTCCGCGCTGTTCCCGGCTCTATCGTGCGCCGATCTGCTTTCATCGGCAAAGGCGTGGTTTTGATGCCAAGCTTTGTAAACCTTGGTGCCTATGTCGATGAAGGATCGATGGTTGACGGCTGGGCCACGGTCGGGTCTTGCGCGCAAATCGGCAAGAACGTGCACCTGTCGGGTGGCGTGGGGATTGGCGGCGTTTTGGAGCCGATGCAGGCGGGTCCGACGATCATTGAAGACAACTGCTTTATCGGGGCACGCTCCGAGGTGGTTGAGGGCTGCATCATCCGCGAAGGATCGGTGTTGGGCATGGGCGTGTTTATTGGCCAGTCGACCAAGATCGTCGACCGCGAAACAGGCGAGGTTTTCTATGGCGAAGTGCCACCCTATTCGGTAGTTGTGGCAGGCTCGATGCCCTCCAAAAACGGCATCAACCTATATTGCGCCGTGATCGTCAAACGCGTGGACGCCAAGACCCGTTCCAAGACAGGCATCAACGAGCTTTTGCGCGACTGATGATCATCAGCCGGACCCTTGCGCGCAAACGCATCGCTGCGGGGGTGCGCCCAGGTTGGTTCGGGGCGTGGGGGCCGGTGATGGCGGATGCGGCGTTGTTTTTCGGCATCGCGGGGTTCTCCGCCCCCTTTATCGTGGGCGGGCTGGCCGCATCGCAAGGCGCATGGGTCTATGCCGCTCTGTTTGCGATTTACTTTATCCCGATGCAGATCGTGCTGATCATCTCGGCGATGTGGGCCGCAAAATCGCGCTGGCACGACGAGGTTTAGCGCCGCACATAGGCAGGGCCGAACCATTTGACCAATAGCTGGTCATAGGTGCCATCCTCGCGCAAACGCAGCATCGTTTGATCAACATCCTCGCGCAGGTTGCTGCCTGTCGGAAACGCCATGCCGTAGTTTTCAGGGCGGTAAATCCGTTCCAGCAACTCAGCCTGACCCTGCCCTTGATTGCGGACATAATAGGCCAATATCGGGCCATCAAACACAACCGCATCCAGATCACCCTGCTCGAAAGCGCCGAATAATTGATCCAGATCTTCAAACGTGGTGGCGGCAATCCCGCGCTGGTCGAGGAACGCCTCGGCGGTAGCACCTTCGATCGTGCCGACACGCCGGCCCTCCAAATCTGAAATGCTCTCGATATTGCTTTGGATCGCGCTGACCGTCAGCGCGGCGGTGATCTGGGCCACAAAAATCGAGACGATGAACAGGCTCGACACGACAAGAATCACGGCAAAGAACCGGCCACCACGGCTTTGCGGGACGCGTTCTTCAAAGCCGCCGTTCACCACCAAATTCAGGGCCCACCAGAACGCCGGAAATCCGACCTCTTTTGCGCTGCGGTCAAAATACGCCTGATGGCGTCGTTCGAACAACCACATCAACATCCCGCCGCCAAACAGCAAGACTAGCGCGCCCAAGATCGAAAGCGCGATTTGGCGGGTGAAAATCGCGCCAAGCACCGCGCTGACCCCGCTTTCGCCGCGCGGCATCATCACCTGAATGCCGCTGTCAAAAATCGGCTGGGTGAAATCCATCACCCGTTCACGGTCCGCGGTGATCGAGATGTTTGCAATCGCCCCATCGGCAGATCCGTCCTGCACTGCGCCCAGCATTTCGGCAAAGTTGGCCTTGCGATCATAGGTCACCGAAAGATTGAGCTGGGCTGCGACGGCGGCAAACAGGTCCACGCTGAAGCCCACGTCCTGACCATCTTCGGTCATGGAAAACGGCGCACGGGTCACGGTTGCGATGGTAAGTTGTTGCGGGGCTTGGGCGGCCCCTTGGGATGCATTCGCCAATAGGGTCAGCGCCAGCAGTGCGCGATAAATGTTGTGCATTGATTTTCCCAATTCTTGTCCCCTGCCAAACAATGTGCCAAACCACGCCTAATGACAAGTAATCAGACGCGGGACTGCCGCAATGTAAGGTGCTGAAATGACGAAAAAGCCAAGCCGCCAAATGGTCTTTACCCTGCTGGTCGAAGTGGGCCGCAGCGAAGATGACGGGATGCCCGATGGTGCCACGGGTGCGGCCCTTATGTGTTATGCTTCGGGGATCGACGAGGCCGAGGCCGTCCGCGAGACCGTTGCCATTCTCAAGCAGGCCGACCTGTCACCGCTGGACGTCAGCGGCTACGGCACGCTTGAGGACCGCATCGCCGAGGGCCACGAGATTTCCGACGACGAAAGGGCATTGATGCAACGCGCGCTGGATGAAAACAGCGTGATCGTGGCCCAGATGACCCCGTTCTTTGGCGATGACGAAGAGACCTAGGCCGCTTGCAATTTTCGCAGCGTCAGTGCCTCGACCGATTGCAGCAATGGCACGGCGCGGTGGCTGAAACCTGGCAATAACTCGGGCGGTAAATTCGCCAGAACCGTATGTGCCCGCAACGCTGGGTCCGCTTGGATTGCGCTGGTATCCAACCCGTCAAAGACAAGCCCGTCCACCGCAAGAGGTGCCGGACGGTCCAGCATGACCTGCCAATAGCGGTGCACCAGCGCACTGGATGCCGCCCGCACGGACACGCCGTCGACCAGATGCCCCGCCCGCATCGCGATATGCGGCGTGCCAAAAAGATACTCGACCTCTGGTCCACGCGCCCGCAACCTTTGGTCAGGGGCGACAATCATATCGTGGCGCAACCCGTGATAGGGCGCACGCAACATCAGCGGCGCAAACCGGCCGCGCGCGGGCAACACCGCCGACCCGACCCAGCGCACCTGCGCAGTATCGCCCGTTGCAGTGGTGACCATTTGCCCCGTCCGCAGTTTGGAAACCGGAAACGCGCCTTTGGGCGTCTGGATCAACGTGGCCCCACCCAGCGTGGGCAACACACAAATCGGCATGATGTCATCGGCAATCGCTAGAAACCTTGCGTTGCTGTTGATACGGCAATGGTGCCGGTCCGACATCAACCGCATTACGTCACGTATCGACAGCGGCAGAGGCGAGGCAAGTTCAGCCCAAATAGGCCCCGATGCGCCACCCGCTTCAACCGCCAAGATACCGCGACGCAACGGGGCATCCCAAGTGTAAGACACGGTGATCGACGGCGTGACAGACAGCAGATTGGTCGCCACGCGGTAAACGCGCCGCTGCGCGCCCATCCAATGCGTCAGCGAAAGCGTCCCGTCCGCGCAGAGCGTCAGCTTCATCCCCGCAGCCCACGGATGCGTCGCACCATAGTCCAGCAAAGTCTGGTCGCCGCCACGTGGATCGGACGCAAACTCGAACATCACCGTGCCGCGCGGCAAAACGGCGTTCAGATCAAACGGGGCTCGGTCCATACGGCCCAAGCCAACGGGGCTGAACACGCCGCCTTTTTGATCCCGCAGCCCGATCCAGCTCATGACACTGCCGCCCGCATGACTGCGACCGCAAAAATCCGGCAATTCGGTCCAATTATTGCAACCATGCTTCTTGTCTCGCGTCCCAACCGGACCCGTGACACGACAAACGCCCCAGAGAGACCTTGATCTCCCAACTATATGTTGTAGCACACTGCCCGTGCCTACGCCCATTTTGGGTCTGCCCTGCTTCGGGTCATTTATTATCTCTAGGCTAGTCTAATTTTCCGTTTGGAAATAACGGTTTGTGGGTCTTACTTCGCGTAAACCCTCCAGACTGTCACAAGGATGCAACAACCCTATCCTGCACCCTCTGGCTTGCGTGCTCGCCCGCAACGCGCTAGCCAAGCGCGATACATGTGGAGACCCCGATGCCTGTAAACACTGATCCCGTTGCGCTGACGGCCGCCCTGGTGCGCTGCCCGTCGATTACCCCTGTCGAAGGCGGCGCCCTTGTCGTGCTGGGCACATTGCTTGCTGATGCAGGTTTTGAGTGCACCCGCGTTGATCGCGGCGGAATCTGCAATCTTTATGCCCGCTGGGGGCGCAAAGGGGCAAACCGGACCTTTGGCTTTAACGGGCATACTGATGTGGTGCCTTTGGGCGACGAGACCGCTTGGACCATGCCGCCATTTGGGGCCGAAATCAAAGACGGCTTTCTTTACGGGCGCGGTGCGACAGACATGAAATCCGGCGTTGCAGCCTTTGCCGCCGCGGCCATCGACTTTGTGCAAAACACGCCGCCTGACGGGGCCGTCGTGCTGGCCATCACCGGCGACGAAGAAGACGCCGCATTGGACGGGACCGTCGCTTTGCTCGACTGGATGGCTGACAACAACGAGGCCATGTCCGTCTGCCTTGTGGGTGAACCAACTTGTCCCGACGAGATGGGTGACGCGATGAAAATCGGACGGCGCGGATCAATGACCGCATGGATCACCGTGACAGGCGTGCAAGGGCACTCGGCCTATCCGCACCGTGCGAAAAACCCGCTGCATGCGGGGATCCGTCTGCTTGACCTACTGGCGTCCCATACGCTTGACCAAGGGACCGATCACTTTGATCCATCCTCGCTGGCCGTGGTCACAATCGACACGGGCAATCCGGCGACCAATGTGATCCCCGCGCAAATGACCGCCACTGTGAATATCCGCTTCAATGATCAGCACACAGGGGCATCGCTGTCAGCATGGCTACAAACGGAAGCCGACAAGGCCGCCGCTGAATTTGACCTGCAAATCTCCATGACTATCAAAATTTCGGGCGAAAGCTTTATCACCCCGCCAGGCGACCTCTCTGCACTGGTGTCCCGCGCCGTCGCATCCGAGACAGGCCGCACCCCCGAGCTATCCACATCCGGCGGCACATCGGATGCGCGTTTCGTCAAAAACCACTGCCCCGTCGTCGAATTTGGCCTTGTTGGCAAAACCATGCACCAAGTCGATGAACGGGTTCTGGTTTCGCAAATCGGGCAGCTTAAGTCGATCTACCTGCGCATCCTTGGCGACTATTTCGCCTGACGCAACGACCGGACCGACCTGTGCCTCTTTGGTTTGCAAATATCCCGGGGCGTGGGGCTGGCCCCACATAGAATTGCCATGACGCGCATCGCTGCGCATGTTAGGCGAAAGACATGAAACAGATACCTTCCAAATCCGAAATCCTGTCGTGGATATCCGAGCATCCGTCCAAAGCCGCCAAGCGCGACATCGCCAAGGCCTTTGGGATCAAAGGTGCGCAACGCATTGACCTCAAGCGGGTTCTCAAAGAACTCGAAGATGACGGCAAGCTGACCAAACGCCGGTCCAGTTATCGCGATGCCGACGAATTACCCCCTGTTGCGGTGCTGGAGATCACCGGTCCCGATGCGGATGGCGATCTGTTTGCACGGCCATTGGAGTGGACAGGCAAGGGAGCAGAGCCTGTGATCCTGATGGTGGGGCGCGATGGCGATCAAGCGCTTGGCAAAGGCGACCGTATCCTTGGGCGTTTAACCGTAGATGCCACAGATGATCACAGCCACACCGCCCGCATGATCCGCCGCATCGGGACCAATCCGCTGCGGGTTTTGGGCATTTTCCGCGTCAGGTCAGAAGGCGGGCGTGTGCTACCCATCGACAAGGGCTCCGACAAGCAGTGGGTCGTAGCCGAAGGTGCCACCGATGGCGCAAAAGATGGCGAGTTGGTCGAAGCAGAGCAGTCCGGACCCAAGGGCCGCATGGGTCTGCCCAAGGCCCGCATCGTTGCCCGCCTTGGCAACCCGTCAGAACCGCGCGCTGTGTCCCTGATCGCGATCCACCAGCACGGCATTCCTGACCATTTCCCCGACGAAGTGGTGGCTGAAGCGGACGCCGCCCTACCCACCAAGCTGGGGAAACGTCTAGACCTGCGCGAAATGCCGCTTGTGACCATCGACCCGTGGGATGCGCGCGACCATGATGACGCCTGTTATGTCGAAACCCACGCGGGTGGCGAAATGACGATCTGGGTCGCCATCGCGGATGTCGCCCATTACGTCACCGGCGGCTCGGCGCTGGACCGCGAGGCGCGCAATCGCGGCAATTCGACCTATTTCCCTGACCGCGTTGTGCCGATGCTACCCGATGTTCTGTCCGGTGATCTGTGCTCGCTGCACGAGGGTGTCGAGCGCGCCTGCCTTGCCGTTGCCATGCGCATCGACGCCGAGGGCACCAAGATCAGCCACACGTTCCACCGCGCTTTGATGAACTCGGTAGCCTCGTTGCACTATGAAGAGGTGCAGGCCGCGATGGACGGCGCGCCCAATGACAAAGTCGCCCCGTTGGTCAGCGACATTATCCGGCCGCTCTACGCCGCCTACGCCGCGCTGAAAATCGCGCGGGCAAAGCGCCAACCGCTGGAATTAGACCTGCCGGAGCGGCAGATTATTCTGGACGACATGGGCAAAGTATCCTCGGTCAATTACAAAGACCGGCTTGATGCGCACCGCTTGATCGAAGAGTTTATGGTGCTGGCCAATGTCTGCGCCGCCGAAACACTGATCGCGAAAAAGACGCCGCATCTGTTGCGCGTGCACGAAGAACCCAGCCCTGAAAAACTCGACGCGCTGCGCGAAGTGGCCAATGCGTCAGGTCTGCAACTTGCCAAAGGGCAGGTTCTGCAAACCGCACATTTGAACCGCCTGCTAGAACAGGCAAAGGGCACCGACCACGCCGAGGTTGTCAATATGTCCACGCTGCGGTCCATGACGCAGGCCTACTATAACCCCGAAAATTTCGGGCACTTCGGGCTTGCCCTAAAGGCCTATGCGCATTTCACCTCGCCCATTCGCCGCTACGCCGACCTAATCGTGCACCGCGCATTGATCACCGCACATGGCTGGGGCAAAGACGGCCTTACGCCGTTTGATATCGAAATGCTCGCCGAAACAGGTCAGAAAATATCCGACACCGAACGCCGGTCCATGACCGCCGAGCGCGACACGACCGACCGTTATTTGGCGGCGTTCCTGTCTGAGCGCATGGACGCCGAAATGCCCGGGCGGATCAACGGCATCGCCAAATTCGGGGTCTTTGTAAAACTGGATGAAACCGGCGCCGATGCGCTGGTCCCGATCCGCAGTTTGGGCGACGAATATTTTGACCACGATCCGGACAGCCAGACATTGACGGGCTCAAAAACCGGTATCGTGATAGGCCTTGGCGTCAAGGTCGTCGTCAAATTGACCGAAGCCTCGCCGGTCACAGGCGGGCTGACGGCTGAAATCGTCACGCTAGACGAACACACACTGCCCAAAGGGCCCAGCCGCGGGCGCGGCAAACCGCCCCGCCGCAAATTCGGCTCCGCCAAAAAGAAGTCCGCAAAGATCGCGAAAAAGGTAAAGCGCTCGCGCAGTTAAAGAAGTTGGGTCCATGAGACTAGCGCAAATTTGGCGATAACGAGTAGAACGGGCGGAAATTCGCCCGCCAAACACACCGGCATTTTTCTGGCGCAATTCACCGCTATGATAGGGCAATTGGTTCAGTTTCAGGTGCACAGATGTTTTTCGCAAAAGCCGTTTCCGTCGCATTGCTACTTGGCACAACGCCGTCGGTGATCCCGCCTCCAAATCCCGATATCGTGCAGGTTCAAGCCAACGGGTTTGCCACATGGATCACGAATTTTCGGGGCCGTGCGCTGGCGCAAGGCATAAATGCGCGCACGTTTGATGCGGCCTTTGCAGGCGCACGCTATTTGCCCGAAACGATCCGCAAGGATCGCAATCAATCAGAATTTATCAAACCGATGTCGGACTATATGGGCACCGCCGCCTCTGATGCGCGGGTCAGCAATGGCCGCAGTATGATGCAAAAATATACCCGCCTGCTGGCACGGCTTGAGGCAACTTACGGGATCGAGCCACACATCATCGTGGCGTTCTGGGGCATGGAAAGCAATTATGGCGCGCGGCGCGGTGACGTGCCTTTGATCAGCACGCTGGCGACGCTTGCCTTTGACGGGCGCCGCGGACGGTTCTTTGAGGCGCAACTCATTTCTGCCCTCAAAATTCTGCAAAACGGAGATATCGCGCCCGCGCAAATGACGGGCAGCTGGGCGGGCGCGATGGGCCACACCCAGTTTATCCCGACATCATTCGAGGCCTACGCGGTGGACTTCACAGGTGACGGGCGCCGCGATATCTGGTCGGATGATCCAACAGATGCTCTTGCCTCAACTGCCGCATACCTCAACCGGTTTGGCTGGACCACGGGACAGCCTTGGGGCGTCGAAGTGCGCCTGCCGCGTAACTTTGACTATACGCGCAGCGACCGGTCGGTGAAAATGTCACCCGCGCAATGGGGGCAACTGGGGGTGCGTGGCACAGATGGCAAGGTTGTGCCGAATTATGGCACCGCATCACTAATCACGCCGACGGGCGGACGCGGGCCTGCGTTCCTTGTGTTTCGTAATTTTGATGTGATCAGCCGCTATAACAATGCCGAGGCCTATATGACGGGTGTTGGACACTTGGGTGACAGGCTTCGGGGAATGGGGCCGCTACAAGTCAACTGGCCCGAAGGCGAGCGTAGTCTTTTCCGCGCTGAACGGCGTGAATTGCAAGAACTGTTGACCCATGCAGGCTATGACACCGCGGGGATCGACGCAAAGATCGGCCCCGCCACACGTCGCGCAATCCGCGCCTACCAGCAAGCTGTAGGTTTACCCGCAGACGGGTTTGCATCGTTGTCGCTATTGGAAAGGCTGCGCTAGGCCGCAATCGCCCGAGGCGCGACCTACCCCGCTATCACAACCTTCATATCTTGCCGCGAAATTCGGCCAGAACTTGCGCATAGACTTCGCGTTTGAACGGCACAATATTGGCCACCAAGTCGTCTTTTGGCAACCACTTCCAGCTTGAAAACTCGGGGTGCTCTGTCACGATATTCACTTGCTCGTCGGTGCCATGAAAGCGCATCAAGAACCACTTTTGCTCTTGGCCGCGATACTTGCCGCCCCAAATATTCGGGACCAGATCAGCGGGCAGGTCATAGGGGATCAACCCGCGGCTTTCCGCCTCGATCGTGACCAGTTTTTGCGTCACGCCGGTTTCTTCCCACAATTCACGGATCGCGGCATCGCGGGTTTTCTCGCCTTTATCGACGCCACCTTGGGGCATCTGCCAAGCATCGGTGTCGCGGTCCAACCGCTGACCCACAAACACATGGCCGCGGGTATTGACCAGCATGATCCCGACACAAGGGCGGTAGGGCAGTGCGTTAATCTGTTCAGGTGTCATAAATCGGCCTTGGTGTTTCATCTCAATTCCCTCTGGGTTTGCACTGAATTGATGCCAAAGGTCCAGCCGCTAAGCGATAACAACCCTGCTACCGATGCGAATACGCGGTGCAATCCACCCCAGATGTTCGGGGCGGAACGCAATGCAGCCCGCCGTGGGCCGCCCCTTGCCGCGCCACGCATGAATAAATATCGCAGAGCCGCGCCCCTTGACCGCATGAGGCCAGTTCCAATCGGTGATCAGCACCAGATCATACATCGGGTCAGCGCGGCGCAGGTCTTCGTGGGAAAACCCATGCGGCGCGCGCAGCATCAAATTATACGCGGGGTCTTTCACATCGTCCGACCACAGATCGCCGGTTAAAATCGGCACCGCCCAATCGGCGGGCTTTGCGATACGGTCAGGACGATACAACATACCGACAATGCCGTGCACACCGCGCGGGGTCGCCCCGTCACCTTCGACTTTATGGTCAGTCAAACCACCGCGCCCGATTGTGCGCGGAAACTTGCGGCCCATAAACCGCAAATGCGTCGGCATCACCACCAAATCAAAAGGGCTCACATCACGCCTCGCTTTTTTCAAAATACTCCCCGCGGAGCGTCGCCGCTATAACAAATGCCCCGACTTCGCGGCCTTGGTCGCGAGATACGCATGGTTATGGCGGTTCTCGCCAACTTTTAGTGGCACACGTTCCACGACCTGCACACCAGCGCCTTCCATGCGCGCCACTTTGGCCGGGTTATTGGTCAGCAAGCGCACCGCATGAAACCCCATCTTCTTCAAGATTTCGGCGCCAATGCGAAAATCGCGCTCGTCATCGTCAAACCCCAGCCGGTGGTTCGCCTCGACGGTATCAAAGCCTTGATCCTGCAACGAATAAGCCCGCATCTTATTGGCCAGCCCGATGCCGCGACCTTCCTGGTTGAGATACAACAGAACACCCGCGCCCTCGGTCCCCATCTGCGCCAAGGCCCCGCGCAACTGCGGACCACAATCGCATTTCAACGAGCCAAGCAAATCACCGGTGAAACACGCAGAATGCAGCCGCGACAAGACAGGTTCCGCCCGATCAGGGCGGCCAATTTCCACGGCATAATGCTCCTCGGCGCCGTCATCTGGCCGGAAAATATGCAACCGACCCGCCTCTGACACCTCCAACGGCAAACGCGCGGAAATGATCGGGTTGAGCGGGCTTAGCCCAGTATCAAGTGCTGCCTCTGCCGAAACGCACGTCAAATCATGCGCGGCCGCAAACGCCGCCGCATCTGCCAGTGGCAAAACAATCGCAGCAGGCAACAATCGCGCCGCTTTGGTCAGCGCAATCGCGGCACGGCAAAGCCCCGCATCGCCCTCGCGCAAACTGCGCAGCGGACCCTTCATCGGGTTGCGCAAATCATCGGCAGGGTCGGCAATCGCGCGGACCCACGCCAGACTGGCATCGCTTGGCAAAATAATCCGCGCCACATCGCCGTCATAGGCGCGCGCCTTTAACGTCTGCGCCCGCCAGCCGGTGATCGCCAGAACCGGCGCACCGCCAAGCCCGCGCAAATGCGCCAAACGGGCCGCATCCAGCGTCTCGGCAGCTAGGACCACAGCGCCCTTATCCAGCACAACTGGCACGCCCATGCGCAAATCTGCGCGGGCGCGGGCAAGCCGTTCTGTAACATCCGGGGCAAAAGTCATGGAATCGCAGTCCTTTTCTTGCCCATAGATATGCATGATGGCGGTAAATTGAAACATTTGCCTGAAACATCACACGACCCTGTGATTTTGTGGTTCGTAAACTTGTCGAAACCGTGTCTTCACCACATTTCTAAAGCAGTAACAAAGGAGACCGTCGTGGGACAACTCAAAAGAATTTTGCTTGTCGATGATGATGACGACCTGCGCGAGGCGCTGGGCGAACAATTGATCATGACCGAAGATTTCGACGTGTTCGAGGCCGACGACGGTGCCAGCGCGATGGTCAAGGCCAAGGAAGGCCTCTACGATCTGGTGATCCTTGACGTGGGCCTACCCGATACCGATGGTCGCGAGCTATGCCGCCTGATGCGCAAGCAAGGGGTGAAATGTCCGATTGTCATGCTGACCGCCCAAGACACCGACGCCGATACGATTTACGGGCTGGATGCGGGGGCCAATGACTATGTCTCCAAGCCGTTCAAATTTCCCGTCCTTCTGGCGCGGATCCGCAGTCAGTTACGCACCCACGAACAATCCGAAGACGCCGTGTTCCAAATGGGTCCTTATACCTTCAAGCCCGCGCAAAAGATGCTGATCACCGAGGACGATAAAAAGGTGCGGCTGACCGAGAAAGAGACCAATATCCTCAAATTCCTCTACCGCGCCGCCGACGGTGTGGTGGCCCGCGACGTGCTGCTACACGAAGTCTGGGGCTATAATGCGGGCGTAACCACGCATACGCTTGAAACACATATCTACCGGCTGCGCCAAAAAATCGAACCGGACCCGTCGAACGCGCGGCTTCTGGTCACTGAATCGGGCGGCTACCGTCTGGTCGGATAAATTCTCACGACACCTCAAAGGAAACAGAAATGAAAACCGCTCAACATTTTCTCCAAGAAGCAAACGCCGCCGTGACACGAATTCCCTCCGCCGACGCGGTCGCCCTGCATGGCACCGATGACGGCGTCTGGCTTGATGTGCGCGACAGCGGCGATGTCGCTAAATCCGGCACCATCAAAGGGGCCTACCATGTGCCGCGCGGGTTCTTGGAATTCGCCGCCGACCCTGCATCGCCACACAACAAAGATTTCATGAAACCCGATGGCAAATACTACCTTGTTTGCGGCGCGGGCGGGCAAGCCGCACTTGCAGGTAAAACCCTGAAAGACATGGGTTACACTGACGTCACAAACGTCGGCGGCTTGGCCGACTGGAAAGCGGCAGGCGGACCCGTGCAAGACGCCTGAAGTCTACCCACAGATCAGCCGCAACGCAAATCTACCGCTTGGTCCGCTGGCCAAAACCACGCTTGAAAACCCGTGTCATCGCGCACGGGTTTTCTGCGTTTGGTGACCCTGAGTCAAGATTTCCTAGGGAAAATGCCAAAACAGGGCTAGAATACCCGAATTAGTATCCAGAAACTGAGGGAGGCAGTCATGCCACTATTTGAATTTACCGGCGACGATTCGCGCTATTTGCAAACAAGGTCGTCAACTTTCAACTTCTCGAGCCTGACGAGCGTTTCACCGACGAGTTACACCTATCTGACAACGGGAAACCAATATGTCACCCTGACAGGCTATGATTTTACCATCGACTTCACCGGCCGGGTCTTCGGCGGCACCGTAACTGCGGTGGCAATCAGCCATGATGGCGCATCGGTAACAAACTACGGCCTGACGATCTCGGGGTTGAGCATGGACGCGGTCGATTTTGCTGGCGCCGGGTCAGATGGCACCAGCGCCGCCATCTTTGATGACATGTTCGCCGGCCCGACCACGGTGACCTCCGTTAGTTCAGATTCATCGTCTTGGGGCTTTGACGGGAGTTTTAGAAGCGCAGGTTTTTCAAGAGGTGATGAAAACTCCTTTACCGGTGATTGGGACGGCTATTTCTCGTTAGGCGTTATTTCTACATATGGAACCGCCATTTTCAGAGGCGGTGATTCGACCTCTTTTGGCAGCGCGAATGAAGTTTTTGGCGATTCCATTTGGGCTTTTGGTGATGCCGTTGTCATCGGTGGTGATGATCGCATCATTTTCAGAGATCATATTGATCCCGCGACCGGCCTCCTTGGCGATGTCGTCGGCGACGTGGGCTTTATAGGTGATCAGTCGTCTGTTGTTGGCGGCGATGATTTTTTGGACGCCAGAAGCATTTCAGATTCCAACCGCACCCTATATTTGGTTGGTGATGCAAGAACTATATATGGCACGCCATCTCTTGTCGGAGGTGACGATCGCATCTTTGGATCAGCAACCGTCGGATCACTGTTGGTCGGCGACGTCGGAACTGTCAGCGGCACCCCAAACATCATTGGCGGTGATGACACATTGTATGGCGGATCGGGCGACGACATCATCGCAGGTGATGTGGGACCAGGAACCACTATCGGCTATGTCGGCGGTGACGACACCCTCTATGGCGGGGGCGGTGATGACACGCTTTATGGCCAGAACGGTCGCGATCGCATTTATGTCGGGGCCGGTGCGTCGACAGCCTATGGCGGTGATGGCGATGACTATGTGCGCGTCAATCGCGCCGGTGACCATGCGCTATATGGCGGTGACGGCATTGATAAAGTCAGCTTTTCGCAATCCGGCGGCGGCGTGAATGTCAACCTCGAGACAGGTGCCACATCGCGCGGATTTGCGGCGGGCGTGACAATTAACGGTTTCGAGAATGTATCAGGGTCATCCACGGGGTGGGACACCATTTATGGCACCTCGGGCGCGAATCAGATCAACACCTATGGCGGGAATGACAAGGTTTACGGCGGCGGCGGCGGCGACAAGATCGTTCTGGGCAACGGCAATGATTACGTGCGCGCAGGTGACGCAGGCGGCAACACCTATTACGGCGAGAGCGGCACCGACAAGATATCCTATTATAGCTCCACGGGTGGCGTCACGGTCGACCTGCTTTACAAGACTGCGTCGGGTGGAGCGGCGAGTGGCGACACCGTTGGCGGCTTTGAAAACCTGTCCGGCTCTGGCACAGGCGGCGACAACATCAAAGGCACGAACGGTGCCAATATTATCAAGACTTATGGCGGCGAAGACCGGATTAACGGCCGGAACGGCAATGACAAGCTCTATGGCGGGGCGCAAGACGACCGGATCAATGGCGGTAAAAACAACGACAGCCTATATGGCGGCGATGGCAGGGACCGCTTGGATGGCGACCTGGGCAACGATAAGCTATGGGGTAACGCCAGCGCGGATGTGTTCGTGTTCGAAAAAGGCGCTGATCAGGACATCATCAAGGATTTCCAGAACAATATCGATACGATTGAAATCGGTGGCTATGGATCCGGATACAACGCCATGTCGCGTGCAAGTCAGGTCGGCAGCGATGTTGTTTTCTACTTCGGGAGTGGCGACACACTGACGGTCGAGAACACGACCATCGGCGCGTTGTATAACGATTTGGATGTCATCTAGCACGCGCTGGACTAAACCCACATCTCCCAGATCAGCCGCAGCGCGAGCGCCGTTGCGGCTGTGACCAACACCGGCTTGATCAGCTTTGCGCCAACGCGCATCGCCAGCTTGGACCCGACCCAGGCCCCCGCAATCTGGGCCGCGCCCATCGCCAACCCTACAAACCACCACGGCTGCGCGACCAACGCATAGGTCGCGATCCCGCCCGCGTTTGATGCAAAGTTCAACAGCTTGGTATGCGCCGTGGCCCGCAGCACGCCGTAGCCGCCAAGTGCCACAAACCCCAGCATATAAAACGCACCCGCACCCGGCCCGATCAACCCATCATAAAATGCAACCAATGGCACAACCGACAGCGCAAATACCGTAGGGGTCAATCGCTGGGCACGGTCCAAATCGCCCAATCCGGGCTTGAACGCAAAAAACAGCGCAATTGCGATCAACAATACCGGCAAGCCCAATCGGATCACGTCAGTTGGCAAATACGACGTTAATAGCGCGCCGCAAACAGCGGCAACAAAGGCAACCAACGCGGGTTTGATCTGCGCACGTAAATTGACGTGCCCGCCCCGCGCATAAGCAAGCGCCGCCATTCCCGCGCCAAACACACCCTGCACCTTATTGGTCGCAATCGCGGTCACAGGTGGCGCACCGGCAAGGATCAAAACCGGCAGCGTGATCAAGCCACCGCCGCCCGCAATCGAATCGACCACTCCCGCGATAAACGCAGCCAGCATCAGCAGCGCCAGAACCTCGTAAGTGACCTCGAACATCTAGGTGACAAACTCGGATCGGGCATAGCCTTGAATAAACAACAGCGCCGACAGATCGCCGTGGTTAATGCGCACATCACACTGGGCTTGCACAGATGGTTTGGCATGTAACGCCACTCCAGTACCCGCGATGGTCAACATGCCCAGATCATTTGCTCCGTCTCCGACAGCCAATACATCGCGCGGCGAAATCCCCAATCGGGCGGTTATCTCTTCCAGCGCCGTCACCTTGGCCTCCCGACCCAAAATCGGCCACCCGACGTCGCCCGTCAATTTGCCAGCCTCGGCGATCAACGTATTCGCGCGGTTCTCGTCAAATCCGAGCGCCGCAGCCACGCGGGCGGTAAAAGCGGTAAATCCACCCGACACCAATGCGGCATACGCGCCCGCGGCTTTCATCGTTTGAACCAATTCATATCCGCCGGACATATACGTGATGCGGGTCTGCAAAACGTGATCTATCACCGCCTCGTCCAGTCCGCGCAACAGCCCGACACGCTCAATCAGCGCCGCCTCGAAATCCAGCTCGCCATTCATCGCGCGCGCAGTAATGCCCGCCACATGATCACCAACACCAGCCTCTGCGGCCAATTCATCAATGCACTCCTGCCGGATCATCGTGCTGTCCATATCGGCAAGCAACATCGCCTTGCGGCGCCCCTCGGCGGGTAAAACCACCAGATCAACACCGACCTTTTGCAGGTCCGCCCAAACCGCATCGACGTTGTCAGGCCTTGTCAAAACCGCAAATTCTGCGGCCTCGCCCGTCGACAACCACACAGCATCGCCGCCGCCCCAAGCGTTGCGCAGGTTTTCCACCAATTCGGGCACCAAAACCGGATTGGCAGGGTCGGTCAAAAGGGTCACGTAAAACACGGGGGTCAGTCTCCATTTGGGGCACATCTCCCCTCGCTTTTTTCCAAATACTCAAACACCCCTCACAAAACGCAAAAGTTTCCGATATGCGCGTACGAGGTCGCGAAAAGCATCTTATACGGCGGTCTAGCGCCATTTTACGCCTTGTGAAAGCAAAAGCACATCTGTGACGGTAGGGCCCTCCATAGCATGGGCATAGTCTTTCATAATCGTCGCGACATCTTTCCAGCCGCCACGGACCGCTACAGTTTTAGGGTCGATACCGGCTTGCAACAGTGGGGTGACAGCCTTTGGGGGCCCGCCCGCGCCAAACATGAACAGGCACAACGCACTCAAATGGCTCGCGTCATCTTGCGCCGCTTGTGTAGCGAAAGCTTCCACCCATCTCCATGTAACAGGGGTTGTTCTCTTCGCGTTGACTTTAAACCTTTTCACTTTGATCGCGGCGCACCACTCCAATTCGGCTGCATAGTTGATGATCGCTTGCGATGGCACGATGCCTTGACGGCTCAAAGTGGCGTTTACCTGCGTGTGTTTCTCATAGTCCTTGAGGGCGCGAACCCTGGTCGCGTCGTCGATCGCCGTATACTGGACCCGGCGGACGTTTTCGCCACTTGTTCCTTTGAATATGATGTCCCGGAACCTGTTTCGATAGCGTTTTGTGTGCGATTTACGCATCCGCGTGCCTCTGGGCAGTCGGTTGAGGCCGTTGCGCTTAAGGATGCGATAAACCCCTGCATCCGAGAATTTTAATACTGTGGTAACGCGCCAGATACTGGACAATCCGAATTGGCCCGAGGTGATGCTTGCGCCGTAAATACAGAACGTTCTCGACGACCTCGGCTGGTGTTTGATTGGAAGTTTCTTCGGAATTGACTTGGCGTTCATCAACCCAGCTTCGCCATACTTTTAGTATGCGTCGCGTCATCTATAAAAACTGGACCTGCCTGCCCAAAAATATCGACACAGTCACCTTTGAGCGTGGTTCAGAGTTCATGGACTGACCGCATCTGCAAGCCGAGGTTGGCATGCAAACGTGGTTTTGCGATCCTTCCGCGCCATGGCAACAGGCACCGTCGAAAACACAAATCGCAGGGCTGGACGATGGTTACCACGCGAGCTTATCCCCTCGAGACACACTCTGACCATTTGATGTGATCTGCGCCCGCCTCAATGCCACTCCCCGAAAATATTTAAGTTGGAAAACGCCCGCTGAGGTCTTCAAAGAAAAAGTCTAGGGTCAAGCCGCATGAGACCCCAAACTACCTCCACTCAAAAGTCGCAGTTCAGCTATCGCTCACAGGTTGTCTGGAGGCTGACCAGCTTAGGCTCCATGCTCTCGCGCGCGCGCCGAATTCATCCGACGGATCACACCTTGGCCCGTTGAGCCTCCGCTACAGATTTGGCGTTGCCCAATGGGCGCATCATATCAAATGAGTCCAGCGGAAAACAGTTTTGGTCGGATTTACGATGTCCTATTCGATGAACGTAGAACTTGGCCGCGTCCGTCGTTCCCGTTTTCGGATGGCGCGAACATTTCATCTCCAGAGATCGCTTTGCGGCACAAAAATGGATCATCTACTGCGATGGCTCAAGCCGGCTGCGCACTAGAACGGATCCAAAACCGCGCGGACATCGACATCAGTGGACCAGAGTCCAATTTCGTACGCTCCATCCGCGTCTTTGGCGTGGCTCTTGTGCACCAGGACGAATCTGGCCCGGCTGGCGATGAGGAATGCGAACGATCCGCAAGGATCTACCTCGGATCCTATCCGATACAAGCCTGCGAGAATGCCGATGTCTTGACCAACTCAAATATGCCGCACCGCATTTACAAATACTTACCCACAGGTTGCATCAAGCAGTTGCGACCTGACCACACTGACACGCCTCAAGCATAGCCAAATCCTGTGGGGGTTTGGTGCCTTTATGCAAATGCACCCCACGACTGGAGTCCCCATCCGCGAGATCCCAGAAAAGCGCTTTAACTTTGTGCGGTAACTGCGTCCTCCGCGGGGTGAAGAAATGCAGTCGCGCCAAGTTTGACCCTTGGATAAAGTTCGTTGATTTGGGCCATCACCATCCGGACACATCCGGAACTCGCGCGCGACCCAATCGACCAAGGTTGAGGCGTGCCGTGAATTCGCAGGTAAGTGTCACGCTCTCCGAGATACAGATAGAGGGCGCGCGACCCAAGCGCGTTCTCGGGTCCGGGGGGCATACCATCGGCAAATTTACTATAAATTTCCGGCTCACGCTCGATCATGGAGCGCGTTGGCACCCAGTGTGGCCACCTCACCTTGCGCCGTATCTTAAAGGTGCCCGCCTCGTATAGATCGCCGCGCCCGATCGCCACGCCATAGCGCATTGCGGTTCCGCCTTCCTCGATAAAATATAGGTATCGCGCGATCGCATCTACATGGATGTCGCCGGGTACAAGCCCGTCTTTTGAAGCCACGCGAGCGGGCATAAGGCGTGGGTGGATGCCCCACGGATTAGAGGTCATTAGATCAAAATCGGGCGGCGTCACCTGCGCATCCCACGCCTGCTTCTGCGCCTCGGTCGACCAAGTGCTCGCGAATGCAGGACCAGCAATCGGCGCTGAGAAAAGAGCGGTGGTTGTCATTACGAAATGGCGTCTTGTCAGCATGTTATGCTTCTCCATCTTTCTGTGGCAAAGGCCGTAACGCAAGAAGCGACAGCTAGATTGACCTTAATCCATGCAGCAACCCACGCGGCGAAGGCTTTCAAGCAGGAGTTAATAGTTTTCTTGCGTTTTAAACCCTGACAATTGGTTCATCGGCAAAAATCCGCGCATACATTGCCATTTGGCCGCAATTTTCGCCGCACCGAGTGAAACCAATCGCCATCCTCCCAACTGATCTAGTGGCCACAGCAAATTGAAGGTCACCACGGCTCCGGTCGGCAGGACGACGTCAACAGATTTACCGCTACGCCCGCCAGCATTATGCCGAGGTCAGCCCGGATCGCCGCCGTGGGTCCCCACCGACCAACCGCCAAATCCTACCGTCATGCCAGATCGGACCCCTTCGCTATATGGAACGATATCACATGCGAAATCGCAGCGAGATAGACCTGCCTATTCGGAAAACTCAAACTGGGGCCAGTAACTTGACGATACCGATCGTATCGATCCGTTCCGCCATTCGAAATTGCTTTTCTGTTCCGGCCCGCCGCCGCTCCGCCCTAACTATCCGATACCACTGCCTCGAGGCACTTGATGCCTGGAACGCGGCCGCAATCGGTGCTTGAAAAAGCATCCCAGTGACTTTGCACAAGTCTAGAGTTAGCGTGATAACACCGCCCCGGATTTGCTGGAGGCTCCAAAGTAGTATGGATGGAGCCTATGGAGAAAAGTAACAGAGCAAACCGGTTTTCGACCGAGGTGCGCGCACGCGCGGTTCGGATGATTTTTGAACATGAACACGAGTATGCCAATCAATCTGCAGCGATCATGGCCATCGCGCCAAAAATCGGGTGTGGGAGGGACACGCTGCGGAGGTGGGTCAAACAGTCAGATATCGACAGCGGGCGCAAAGACGGCCAAACCTCCGATGAGCGCGCCCAGATCAAGGCGATGGAGCGCGAGATCCGAGAGCTTCGCCAAGCCAATGAAATCCTCAGAAAGGCCTCAGCGTATTTTGCACAGGCGGAGCTCGCCCGCCCATTCAAACGATGATCGCCTTCATCCACTGCCCGGCAGTCGATACGTAGTATCGATGAGAGGGGAAGATCATAGAGATGACTTGGGTGTCGAGCCGATTTGCAAGGTTTTGCCAATCGCCCGGTCCACATTCTATGCGCATGCTGCGATCCTCAAAAACCCGGACTTGGCATCCGATCGTGCCAAACGGGACGCGGATCTGAATCCCGAGATCAAACGTGTTTGGGAAGAGAACAATGAAGTCTACGGCATCCGAAAGGTCTGGCATCAACTACAGCGTGAGAAGTTCACTATTGCGCGCTGCACTGTGGCTCGATCGATGAAACGCCAATCTATTCATGGTGTTATTCGAGGAAAGGTAAAGAAGACAACCGTGCCGGATAAGAGCCAGCCATGCCCAAAAGACAAGGTAAACCGCAAGTTTCGAGCCCCCGCACCAAACATGCTTTGGGGTCGTTCATTGCGGCGCCATTGGTCCGAGCCCAATGGACGACGATTTCACTTACGTCTCGACATGGCAGGGCTTCGTGTATGTGGCTTTTATCATCGATACCTTCGCGGACAAGATCGTTGGGTGGCGAGTTTCGAGTTCACCCAAAACAGATTTTGTGTTGGATGCTTTGGAGCAAGCGCTGCATGATCGCCGCCCAGTTCACAAAGGTGGCCTCATTCATCACTCCGACCGTGGGGGGCAATATTTGTCCATTCGCTATACCGAGCGGTTGGCCCTCGCGGGGATCGAGCCCTCGGTTGGCAGCGTCGGTGACTCTTACGATAACGCCTTGGCCGAAACGATAAACGGCCTTTACAAAGCCGAAGTCATCCACCGGCTTGGGCCCTGGAAAACCATGGCCTCGGTCGAATGGGAAACGCTCAAATGGGTCGACTGGTTTAACAACCGCCGCCTGCTTGAGCCCATCGGATACATCCCGCCAACACAAGCAGAAGAGAGGTACTATGCACAATTCAATGCGTTAGATATGGTCGCGTGAGACGAAGTAATCAGCCTCCAGCAAACAAGGGGCGGTTCAGTGACACTTCGGTTCAACGGTGGTGGCCGCACCAAAAGCCGCATCATCAAGAACGTCGAGGTATTCGCGCACGGCACGTGGCGCACCTTCGGGGGCTATGGCGCTGCGATCCCAATCTTCTTTGGCCGTGGAGTTCTGCTTATTGGCGTCGGCTTCAATCAGACTGGCGTCTGCCGCAAAGCGCTGGCCGCTCACCAAGCCTTCGGCGATGCACCGTGCCACAGTCGTCTCGAACAGGTGACGTAGCAGATCGCTGTCACGGGAACGGCCATGCCGGTTCGTGGAAAACGTCGAATGATTGGGCACTGGATCAGCCAGATCGAGGCGGCAGAACCAGCGGTAGCCGAGGTTCAGATGCACTTCCTCACACAGACGTCGTTCCGACCGGATCCCGAGGCAATACCCAACCAGCACCATGCGGATCAGCAGCTCAGGATTGATCGAAGGCCGCCCTGTGTGGGAATAGAAGGATGCGAGATGCTGGCGCATGCCAGACAGATCAACAAACCGATCAATTGAGCGCGACAGATGATCTTGCGGGACGTGACTCTCAATCGAGAACTCATAAAATAGCGCGCCATGCGCCTCTTGCTTCGCTCCCATCATCGCCACTTCCTCTCTATCCATAAGGAAAGTGCATCAGCGACAGAGCCTCAAATCAAGAAGAGCTTTTCAACTGAATATGCCCGGTTTGGCGGATGCTGCAAACGGTATAGATGCCCGCTAATGAAAATCCCGGCTTGGGAACAGTCGCTTGGCTTGGTCACGTGGATGCATAGCACGGGCGGGGTGGCGAGAGGCTTTGGGGGTATCGTCTGTCCGTGTCCCTTCGGTGCTGAGCGCCTCTGGCATTGGATGCCCTAATTCATAAAGCTTATGGGACATGTCGCAAATATCTTGCGCAATTAGGTGTACAACGATGCCTTCGCGTTGAAGATAGCCTCGGACATGTAGCAACCGTGCCCCCATTACGATACGCCGAAAACGCTCATAGACTTTGGGCCAGACCACCACATTGCTGACGCCGGTTTCATCCTCAAGTGTCAGAAAGATCACTCCTGACGCAGTGCCGGGACGTTGGCGGGTGATGACAAGCCCACAGATTGTGTGTCGCCCCAGGGGCACATCCATAAGCGCATCGTGTGGGGTAAGACCCGCAATACTGGGACGCAACAATTCCATTGGGTGCGCGCGCAGGGAAAGGCGAGTGGAGACATAATCCTCAACCACCTCTTCACCCAAGTGCATGGTGGGCAAGATGACCTGCGGCTCATGAATGTTTTCTCCGTCAATCGGATCATTAAAAAGCGGTAGTGGCTTTTCGCTGCGGATCGCTTTGACCTGCCACAGAGCGTCACGGCGTGTGAGGCCCGTGCTACAAAACGCATCCGCTTCGGCCAACCGTATTAGCACATCGGGGCGCAAGCCCGCCCGTAGCCATAAGGTCTCTGGATTGGGATAACCATTGCCCCGCGCGGCAACGATCCAGCCTGCATCTTCTTCTTTGAATCCCTTGATCTGGCGAAACCCCAAACGTAACGCCAATGCGCCATCGGGGCGGCGCTCAAGGGTGTTGTTCCATTCTGAATAGTTCACACATATGGGACGCGTTTCAACGCGATGTTCTCGCGCGTCGCGCACGATCTGGGCGGGGGCATAAAACCCCATGGGTTGGGAATTGAGAAGCGCGCAAGCGAAGATTGCCGGATGATGGCATTTCAACCAGGCCGAAACATACGCGAGCATGGCAAAGGCGGCGGCATGGCTCTCAGGAAAGCCGTAATCGGCAAAGCCCTCGATCTGGGAAAAGCAGCGTTTGGCGACATCAAGATCATAGCCATTCTGGAGCATTCCATTGACGAATTTATCCTCAAATGCTCCGATGGTGCCCATGCGCCGAAATGAAGCGAGTGAACGGCGCAGGTGATCGGCCTCTTCGGCGGAAAACCCAGCTCCCACGACAGCAATCTGCATGGCCTGCTCCTGAAACAGCGGCACGCCGAGCGTTCGCTTTGTGACCTCTTGGAGTGCAGGACCAAAGGGTTCCGGGTGCTCCAAGCCCTGGCGACGTCTAATATAGGGCTGCACCATGCCGCCCTGAATCGGGCCGGGACGCACGATGGCAACTTCGATCACCAAATCATAAAATGTCCGAGGTTTCATGCGGGGCAAAAAGTTCATCTGAGCCCGGCTTTCGACCTGAAATACTCCCACCGCATCGGCGACGCAGAGCATATCATAGGTGGCTTTGTCTTCCTGCGGGACCGTGGCGATGCTGAGGGGGCAGCCTTCGTGTTCCAACATCAAATCAAAGGCTTTGCGCACACAACTTAACATACCCAGACCCAGAACATCGACCTTCAGGATTCCCAATGCGTCGATGTCATCCTTGTCCCATTCAATCACCGTGCGGTCCTCCATGGCGGCATTGGAGATCGGTGACAGCTCATCCAGGCGCCCGCGCGTAATAACAAATCCGCCGACATGTTGCGACAGATGTCGGGGAAAGCCAATGATCTCGCCAATCAGTCGGATCGTCTGCATCAGGCGACGGTCGTCGGGGTTGAGACCAATCTCGCGGATGCGGTCCAGATCGACCCCACCATTGCTCATCCCCCAAATCTGGCTAGACAGACCGGCGGTGACATCCTGCGACAGCCCCATGACTTTCCCCACCTCGCGGATCGCGGCACGGGTGCGAAAATGGATGACAGTTGCACAAAGCCCAGCACGGTCGCGACCATATTTCTGGTAAATCCATTGGATCACCTCTTCGCGCCGCTCGTGTTCGAAATCGACGTCGATATCGGGCGGCTCACCGCGGTGCTTTGAAACAAACCGCTCAAACACCATCGAGATCATATCCGGGCTGACATCAGTAATGCCCAAGAGATAACACAGGATCGAATTGGCAGCTGATCCGCGCCCCTGACAGAGGATGCCCTGTGATTTTGCGAATTGCACAATGTTGTGGACCGTCAGGAAATAGGCGGGGAAGTCCAATTCCTTGACCACGGCCAATTCTTTTTCCATTAGATGAATTGCCCTGGGGGGCGGGCCATCGGGATAGCGGCGCGTCAGACCTTCACGGGCCAGCCGTTTCAGGCGAGCGTGTGATGTTTCTTCATCAGTTTCTTCATGGGGGTATTCATAAGATAACTCTGCCAAGTCGAAACTACACTTGTTGGCAATCTCCAACGTGCGGCGCACAGCACCCAGATGATTGCGAAACAGCCGCTCCATATTTTGACCTGTCTTGATCCGGCGTTCGGCATTGGGTAGGGCGCGGGTGCCGATCTGGTCGATGGTGATATGTTCGCGCATACAGGTCAGAACATCGGCCAATTGCCTGCGGCAGGCCCGGTGCATCAGCACATCCCCCACAGCGACCATCGGGGCACAGGCCTTTTGTGCGGCTACTGAGCAAGCTGTCAGATAGGCCTGATCGCTGCCGTCATAACGGGGCGCGGCCCCGAGAAAGACTTGATTGGGAAAGCATCGGCGCATCTTTTGAATTTCCGGCACGGCCTCTTTCAGTCGCTTTTGCGGTAGGGCAATCAAAATCATTCCCTTGCAGGCCGAGAGCATGTCCTGAGAATACAGCTCACACTCCCCTTTTGGCGCGCGACGTTTGCCCAGTGTCAGCAGGCGGGTCAGGCGCTGGTATGCTGCTCGATCACGGGGTAAGGCGATCCACTCCACCGAACTGTCACGCAAGACCAGGCGGCACCCGACAATCAGTTTGGGCAGTGTCGCAAGGAGGGGCTTTGCAATGACTTCCGCCGGTCCCATCTCTTGCCGGGAAGAGGCATCCACACGATGTTGAGAGCGGATTTTCAAAGCCCCACCGGTGTCACGCCGTAATTCCTTGAGCACCTTCCAGGCCCGCACTACACCCGCCAGGGAATTACGATCCGTGATGGCAATCGCGGATAGGCCCAATTCTGCGGCGCGCACCACCAACTCTTCGGGATGTGAGGCCCCGGTCAGAAAGGTGAAATTACTGGTGACGCAAAGCTCGGCATAGTCTTGCCCTTGCATCCGTATATCCCGACGAAAGACCTCTACCGGACGGTGCGTATGGCTGGCCTCAATCACGGGAATTCCCCCTGCACAAACCATCCGGGGTTTTGCGGTGTATAAAACAGCCAGAGCCGCCGCCCCTGCGTGGTCTCTATCCGCCAATAATCGCGCAAGCCCGACCGCCAATTGTCGTCCTCAAGCCACCATTCCGGCGCAATGCGTTCAGGGCCAGTGGCGCGGCCTGTGGTTAAGAACATGCGCCGCCAGCGAAACCGTTTTGGCGGATGCGGGCCGCTGGCCGCAATCGGTTCGGGTGGAAACAGACACAGCGGGCGTGGGTTTGAGCAGGTCCAGCCGTTGGCCGGTACTGAATAGGCAGCGGGCGCAATGATAAAGCTGCGCTCCGGGATATGACTATCAGCGGGCAGGAACCGCTGAATATTCTCTAGCCCGATCCTTGTACCGATCCGGGTAATGAGATCCTCCAACTGCCCCTTGCGCCCTGTTGACACATGGGTAACCTGCTGGGCGGGCAGAGGCTCAACTTGGATGGCTTCAAGCCTCAGTTGATCAATGCCAAAGCCCGCATCCACCTCGGCTAACCCCCGCTCGAACAGCGGCAGGATGCGATGGGGATCGCGCATAGGGCGTGCCAGACGCAATTCGACTTCTTGATAATCCTGATCCACCCGGCGCAATGTGATCATAAGTACCCGCGCGCCCATTTCCTGTGCTTTCAATTTGGCGCAAACCCGGGTCAGAAGCCGCTGTGTGCCTGCCATTACATCGCTGATAAGGCCAATAGGTTCTGGCAATGTCATACGCACCCCATAATGGGGCGGGTCCGCCAGCGGCATGATCTCCTCGGGTTGCTGCCCCAAAGCCTGATCCAGCCGCATCAGCACATCAGGCCCGAAACGGCGGGTCAACGGGGCACGCGGTACGGCGGCGAGTTCGCCAATCTTGCGCAGCCCCAATCGGGTCAAAGCCGTTGAGGTTTTCTCATCCATCCGTAAGGCCGCGACGGGAAGGTTCTGTAGCGCAGGCAATATGTCACCGGGCGGTGCTACCCCTTCGCCATGATGCGCCAAGCCCCAAGCCGCCCCACGCGTGTCTGCCAGACCAATCTGCACCGTCAGCCCCGCCCGCATCAGGCGTGCGCGCATATCACTCAGCATGCCGTCTTCACCACCAAAAAGATGCGCAGACCCGCTGATATCCAACACCAGCCCATCCCGGCCTTCGATCCCGATCCAGGGGCAGTACCGCGTGGCCCAGCGACGCAGAATCTGTAAAAATCTTTGATCTTGCAGAAGATCAGCCCGTGCTGTTTGCAAACGAGGACAAAACGCGCGGGCATCGGAATGGGACATGCCCTGATGTAAACCCTGATGCGTGGCCTCAGTGTTGAGGCAATAGAGCCGATTGGCGTTGCTCTGTTTTAGCGTCAGGGCAAAGGGACCATCCAGCGGGCGATGCCGCAGAACCCGGTCACTCGCCAGTCGGGGAAACCACAATGAGACGACGCGACGTTGTATCCCATCTAACATACCAAACACCCAATGTTCCTGATTTGTTCTTGATAAGCTCCCACTTTTGCAGAGTCGAGTCCCCAGACCTAAATACAGGTGCACAGTGCCAGCGCGTTTCAGTCGCATTACTGCCCATACCTTCGGGAATAATGGCCAGACCGGTGGATTTTCCATCACGCGCGGCAAGCTGCAAACGCCGCCCCTCGGTTAGCCCCAAAGGTTTGTTTAGGGTCATCACAACCAGCGAGACAGCACCGGCGCGCAGCGCCTGTTCGGCGACGGCCAGGCTTTGCTTCTGGTCTTTAGTGTTGCAGAGCGTCAGTTTCGATGGGGCAATGAAGTCGGCGAACCCGTTCGGGTTGATTTGAGTGAAATCCCCTCCCCCACGCACCCACATGCATTGACCTCCAAGCCCCGCGGCAAGCGCAAAGGAAAAAGAATATGCGCTAGGTCCGCAAACCTCGTGCATGCGGGCCTTAGAAGGTGGGAAAAACCGTAGATCGTTATCGTGCATAACAGAACTTTAGCATCCAATGAGAATATAGGAAGACGCTTGTGTGCCCCCACGCTGACATTCGTGCCAGCGCAGCGAAAGCTCACTTCGTCCGCATCCAGATTGTTGGAACAGTTCGCAGCGAGAGGCGGGTTTGTCCCGCTCTACAGATCTCTGGCGTCACCTGTAAAATGGCAGATGTCTGTTGTCGGATCTGTTGGTCGTGTTCGTCATGTTTGAGGCTTATGTGGCGTTCAAATTCAGGTCAAACAAATCTTGCGGATTTACATGCAACGTAAGCATCCGGCGTAGGTCGCGGCGAGATCAGCGCGCGTGCCGAAGGTCTATTTCGATGAACTCTCGCAGGTTTCCGATCCCGAGTGGAGTGAATGCGATGACCCTGTCGTCGCCAAGGCCGTAGACCCAGATAACACCATCTTCGATTTCCATATCTATGGCGAGATCGAAGATCCGATCGCCTGTTTCTCCCAGCTCAGCAGCAACGCGGTCGATGGTCTTGACGGAACGCAATTTTGAACTTTATGCGAGAGGTCGTCTCAAAACAGTGGCGCAACTTTCGAGATCAAGTGACTGATAACTTTCGCATCATCTCACATGCAACGTTCGGGTTTTGCAGTCGCCGTAGTATAAATCCCGAAGTCCGCTTGTTCGCCGCCTGCTTCAACATGCTGATGATCTGCGCATCGCAATAAAGCGCTGTCTTCAGACATCTTGCCGAAAAATTCTACGCTTAAACATCACAAATTTTGGTGGGGACAACCCGGCAGCCTTACTAAATCCGATCGAGAGGCTCGGTTATTGTATCGTTCTTGACCCGGAAAACCGCGACATAAAGAGCGGGCACAAAGACCAGTGTGATGATCGTCCCAACAATGATACCGCCCATCATCGCAAAAGCCATTGGCCCCCAGAATATCTGGCGCGAAATCGGGATCAGAGCAAGACTGGCTGCGGCGGCGGTCAACAGGATCGGGCGTGCGCGACTGTCGCTGGCCTCAAACACCGCATCCCAAGCGCTGCGGCCCTTTTCGCGCAGCACTTCGATCTCGTGGACCAGAATGATCGAGTTGCGGATCAGGATGCCGACCAACGCCAGCACTCCGAGGATCGCCACGAACCCCAGCGGTGCGCCTGATGGCACCAGCGCAGCCACCACACCGATCAACCCCAAAGGCGCGACACACAGCACAACCAGACTCAACCGGAAACCCTGCATCTGGACCATAATCAGCGACAGCATGATCAGCACCATCAATGGGACCACCGCAGCAATCGGTGCCTGACTTTCAGCACTGGTTTCTACGGTGCCGCCAACCACCACCTGAATTTCCGGTGGCAGCGTCGCACGGAATGCGGTGATCTTGTCGCGCAGGCCGGTGACGATGGTTTCTGGCTGGTCGCCCGACGAAATTTCAGCCTTGACGGTGATCGTCGGGGTGCGGTTGCGCTGGAATATCATGGGTTGTTCGGTGCCATAGTCAAAGGTTGCTATGGCGCGCAGCGGGATGATGGCACCATCGGTCGCACTTAGTTGCAGGTTGGACAGTGCTTCGATTAACTTGGTATCATCGGCACTGCCACGCGCGAGGATATCAACCAGATAGGCTTGGTCGCGCAGTTGGGTGATGCCAACGCCGTCATAGATCGCGTTGAGCGCAGAGGCGATGTCGCGGGCAGTGATGCCAAGCTGGCGGGCCTTGTCTTGCAAGATGTCGACGCGGATCACCCGTGCGGGTTCGTTCCAGTCCATGACGATGTTCCTCAACCGTTCATCGGTCGCCACCACCGCCGCGAGCTCGCGCGCTTGGTCACGCAGAACCGCGATATCAGGCCCACTGATCCTATATTGCACCGGACGCCCGACGGGCGGTCCAATTTCCAGTAGCTTGATAAAGCTGTCGACACCGGGGAATGCGGTCTCGGCGATTTGGCGCAACTGGGCACGCAGCGCATCGCGGGCTTCGACCGACGGCGTCTGGATCACAATCTGCCCCGTGTTAGGGCCCGGCGTCGGCACATCATAGGCCAAAATAAAGCGAGGCGCGCCGCGCCCGACATACGACGACCAGAACAATACATTTTCGTTGTCTTTCAGATAGCTTTCCATCCGGTCCATTTCGGCGCGGGTGGCAGTGATCGAGGCGTTCTGTGGCAGGGTCATATCGATCAACAACTCGGGACGATCCGAGTTGGGAAAGAACTGCTGTTCGACAAAACGCATCCCAAAGACCGACCCGCCAAAAACAGCGACCGTCAGCACAATTGTCAGCCAGCGAAACCGCATTGCCACAAGCAACAGGTTGCGGAATGCCCGGCGGGCCACACCGGGGGTCTGGTCGTGATTTTTCATCTTTGCGGGTAGCAGCGTGACCCCGATCAGCGGCGCAAACAGCACGGCGACAATCCAGCTGACCAGCAGCGCAACCGCAAGCACGACAAACAGCGAGAACGTGAACTCGCCAGCCGCCGATGTGTTCAGGCCAATGGGAATGAAACCGGCCACAGTGATCAATGTGCCGGTCAGCATCGGAAAGGCAATCGAGGTCCATGCGTAGGATGCGGCCTTGGTCCGGCTCTCGCCGCGTTCCATGCGCGAAATCATCGTCTCGATCGCGATCATCGCGTCATCAACCAGCAACCCCAGCGCGATGATCAGCGCGCCCAGCGAGATACGTTGCAGGGTGATACCCACATAGTCCATCACGACAAAAGTAATCGCCAGCACGAGCGGGATGGTCAGTGCAACCACCAGCCCTGCACGCAGCCCGAGGCTGACAAAGCTGACAGCCAACACAATGGCAACAGCCTCGACCAGCGCGCGCACGAATTCGGTCACGGCCTCCTCGACCACTTGCGGCTGGTCGGCTACTTGATGAACATCCAGCCCGATCGGCAATTCGCTCTGCGCCTGTGCCATCACCGCGTCCAGTGCGACGCCGAATTCGACGATATTGGCGCCACTGCGCATCCCGACCGACAGGCCCACGGCCGCTTGTCCGTTGTAACGAAACAGCTCTGTCGGGGGGTCTTGATAGCCGCGCACGATATCAGCCACGTCGGTCAGTCGAAAGAACCGGTCGCCGACCCGCAGGTTAATGTCAGCCAGACTATCGGCACTGGAAAACTGACCGCCGATGCGCACCAGAACCCGCTCAGGCCCGGCGTCGATCACGCCAGACGGCAGAATGGCATTTTGCGCGGCCAGCGTTGCCTGCACCGCCTGCTGGTTCAACCCCAAAGCCGCCAGCCGTTCGGTCGAAAACTCCAGATAGATCACCTCGTCGCGTGTGCCGAATATCTCGACCTTGCCGGCATCGTCCAGTGCCTGAACCTTACGGCGAATACCTTCGACCTGGTCGCGGACCTCGCGCGGCGAAAAATCGTCAGAGGTGAAAGCATAGATGTTGCCGAACACATCGCCAAAGCTATCGTTGAACTGAAACCCCTGAAATTCCTCGGGAAAATCGCCGCGAATATCCGCCATCATGTTGCGCACCTTCTGCCAAATCAGCGGCAGCTCGGCGGGTTTGGTGGTCGCCAGCAGCTCCAGATAGACGATTGCCTGCCCCGGACGGGTGACGGATTCAGTGAAATCGAGCGAATCCAGGTCTTCCAGTTTTTTCTCGATCCGGTTGGTAACCTGCGTTAGCGTCTCCTGCGTGTCGGCACCCGGCAGGCTGGCCACAATGATCATCCGTTTGATCGAAAAATCAGGGTCTTCTTCGCGCCCGATATTGGTGTATGACAATCCGCCCGCGACCAGTGCCACGATCATCATGAACCACACAAAAGACCGGTGGTTGAGTGCCCAGTCAGACAGATTGAAGCGTGTCATGGTGCTATCCCCGGGCCGACAATCTGCCCCTGTGTCAATGAATGGACGCCGCGCAGAACAACCTCGTCTCCGGGCTTCAGTCCGGCAACGATACGCACACGCGCGCCCAGCACAGTGCCAAGAGTGACCGCCTGCATTGAAACGGTATTATCGGCGCGGTTCACCACCCAGACGGCGGGTGATGTGTCGGCATTCAGGATCGCCACGCGCGGCAGGCTGATCGTGGCCTCTGCGGATTGCACGAGGCTGACGCGTGCCAAAGCGCCCAGCCGGTAGGACTTTGGCGGATCGATCAAGCTCAGGTAAACGCGCAGCGTACGCGTATTACGCTCTGCGACAGGGTCAATGCGCGACAGCACCGCCGATGCTTTGATATTGGGGTTCGACGCAAGCGTCGCATCAAAGGTCGCACCGACATCAAGGCCGGCGGCGTCCTGTTCCTTAAGATCGATGACAATCTCGCGCTCGGCGATGCCGGCCAGCCGGACGATGGGACGGCCTGCGGCGAGCGTGGCGCCCGGTTCGGCAAAAACTTGGGTGATCAACCCGTCACGCGGTGCGAGAAGTATTGCATAGCTGCGAATATCACGGGCGCGCAGCAGCGCGGCCTCGGCTTGATCCAGTCGCGCCTGTGCTGCGGTTAATGCCAGTGTGGCATCTTGCAGTCGGACCGCGCTGTCAACGCCGCGTGCCGCCAGGTCGCGCGCGCGGCTTTCGGCGCTCTGGGCCGAACGCAGCTGCGCTGTGGCCACCAGAACACCCGCCTGCGCCGTGCGCAGGGTCGCGTCGAAGTCCTCGGGCTCCAACCGTGCGATAACATCGCCCTTCGCGACAAGGTCTCCGGTTTCAACGGGGCGACTGGCGACAGTCCCGATCAACTGAAACCCCAAGTCAAACTCGATCCGCGCTGCCACGGTCCCGACAAAAGCGGGGCGGGCGATAGAGGACAGGCTTGCCAGTTCTGTGATGACGGGACGGGGTCGGGGTGATTCAGCCTCGATATCAGCGGCAACCGCAGGCAGGGCCAATGCCAGCGCCGGAGCCAGCCACATGAGAAACGTTTTCATGGCGTCGCCTCGACAATCGTGACAACCCGTCCCGGATATAACAACTGCGCGCCTTGGGTGACAATCAGGGTTCCATCATCGATGCCATCGCTGACAGTGACGCGCCCGGTTTCGTAGCGCGCGATGGTGACGCCTTGCAATGCAACCTGACGGGTTTCAGGGTCGATAATCCAGACCGCAGGACCATCCGCCGTTGCGGTCATCGCGGTATAAGGCAGGGTCACGCCGGGCAGCTCTGGCCGCTGTGCCGTGCCCCTGACGGCAGCGCCATAGGTCACGGTGTCGGGTGGATCATCTATGCCGACAGTCAGTTTGACGGTGCCGGTCCGCGCATCGACAAGTGGCGAAACCCGCCGCACCGTGCCACTGAACCCAACGGTGTCATCATCCAGCAGCGACATCGAAACAAGGCTGGATGGGATGTCGCCTGTCAGCATAATTTCGGGCACATCAAACAGCGCGTCAAGCCGGTCACCTAAGGCCAGTTCCAGCACCGTCTGCGCGGCACCGACAACCTGACCCACTTCAATCGCGCGCGCCGTAACGGTCGCATCGGACGCCGCCAGCAGAACCGTGTCCTCCACCGCCTGATTGGCACGGTTCAGGTCCGCCTCTGCCTGTGACAGTCGGCCTTGTGCGATGCGCAACGCATCCTCGGCAGTGTCGCGACTTATCCGAGTTGTTGCACCGCGCTCCAACAGGTTTTCCTGCCGGTCAAGATCTTCTGCGGCCTGACGATAATCGGCCTGTGCCGTTGCAACACCTGCCTGAGCGCCACGTAGGGCCTGTTCTTGCTGCACCGACTGGATCCGCGCAAGAACCGCCCCACTGGCCACCTTGTCGCCAACTTCAAAGTCGACCGTCGCAATGCGCCCGCCTGTCGGAAACGACATGCTAAGCGTTTCACGCGCCACGATCTCGCCGACCATAACTTCGATGCGGTTCTCTGCGCGGGTTTGGGCAACTACGGCCGCAACCGCAAGCGGGCCATCGGCATAGGCAGGGACAGCCAGAAAGAGGGTGATACAGGTCGCGCGCATAAGGAGCATTGGAACATCTCTTTCAAATACGAGATTCGGTATTCGCCACATTAGGACGTGTCGATCTTGAGTGACAGGGGCCAAAACACTTCAAACAAGACACACCCGCTCCGCCAACTCGTCGATCAACACGCGCTTGTTCTCGGAATAGTCGATCGGGACCTCGATCAAATGCACGCCGCCGGCTGTAAAACACGCTTCCAGCATAGACGCAAAACCCTCTGTTGCGGTCACACGGTGACCGACAGCGTTATAGCTTTTTGCATAGGTCACAAAATCGGGATTACCAAAGGTTAACCCCCAGTCATCAAGACCCGCAATCGCCTGTTTCCAGCGGATCATGCCAAATGCATCGTCGCGTAACACCAGCACCACAAGGTTCAGTCCCAGCCGCACAGCCGTTTCCATTTCTTGCGAATTCATCATAAACCCGCCATCACCGCAGACCGCCATGACGCGCTTTTTGGGGTTCAGGATGCTGGCCATCATTGCAGCGGGCAAGCCTGCGCCCATGGTCGCCAGTGCATTGTCCAACAAAACCGTGTTGGGCCCGAGCGCCGGATAATTTCGCGCAAACCAGATTTTATACATACCGTTGTCAAGCGCGATGATACCGTCGTCGGTCATCACCCGTCTAACATCCGCGACAAGCCGTTGCGGCACCATCGGGAAGCGCGGATCGTCGGTATTTTCGCCGATGTGGTCCTGAACATGGTCGCGAACGCGCTGGAAATAAGACGTTTCTTCGCCTGACCGCGGCGTGATGTTTTCCCGCAGCCAATCAAATGTCGCGCCGATATCGCCAACCAGTTCCAGTTGTGGGAAATAGACGCGGTCTACTTCGGCGGCGCTGAAATTGACGTGGATCACCTTGGTGCCACCGGGCTCCATGAAGAAAGGCGGCTTCTCGACGACATCATGGCCCGCGTTGATGATCAGATCGGCGTGATCTATGGCGCAATGGATATAATCGCCTGACGACAGGGCAGTCGTGCCAATGAAATTCGGGTGCGCTTCGCTAATCACCCCTTTGCCCATCTGGGTGCTGAAGGTCGAAATACCGGTTGCATCAACAAATTTTCGCAGCGCGGTAATGGCGTTACGCCGATTGGCCCCAGCCCCGATCAACAGCAGTGGATGTCGCGCCTGACGGATCATCTGAACCGCTGATTGCAAGGCTGCCGCGCCGCTTTCAGGCATCTGATATGGCTTGACCTCGAACACATGGTCATCGTCGGTGGTCTCGGCGGCAATGTCTTCAGGCAGTTCAAGGTGCACGGCGCCGGGGCGTTCTTGCTGGGCAACCCTGAAGGCCTCCCGAACCAAGGCGGGAATACTGCCGGCGCTGACGATCTGACGGGTAAATTTGGTCAGCGGGCGCATCATGTCAACGACATCGACGATCTGGAACCGGCCCTGTTTATTGGTCTTGATCGGTTTTTGCCCAGTGATCATCAAAAGCGGCATCGCGCCAAGTTGGGCATAAGCCGCGGCGGTCACCAGATTTGTAGCCCCGGGCCCCAGTGTTGCAAGGCAAACGCCCGGCTTGCCGGTCAGCCGCCCGTAGGTGGCGGCCATAAAGCCCGCCGCCTGTTCATGTCGGGTCAGGATAAAGCGGATGGATGATCGGCTAAGTGAATCGAGGAAATCGAGATTTTCTTCGCCCGGCACGCCGAAAACATAGCTAACGCCCTCATTCTCAAGCGCCTTCACAAATAGATCCGAGGCTTTGATTGTCATGCTATACCTTTCGTGCTGTTGTTGCAGGCCACAGCGACCGGTTTTTGGCCTTAAACGCCACCTGTTAAGCAGTTTAGAAAGAGCGCGCCCCGAGCGACAGCCCGAAAACCCCGCTCAATGAATGTGACCATCACAAATACATTACATCGCAATGTTTGAAGAGAGACGCGTCACCGTGGATTTACACACGGTGACGCGTTGTTGCGCGGACCCGGGCTTGGCTGATATTTGACGCGGCCCCCGCTTGATAGGGCCGCAATCACACGGAATGTCATCTGGCTCATGCCGTGGCAAGGATCGCCAAGCCCAGCACCACCACGCCGCTGCCCAGAACGAATTTGACAAGCCCGCCGTTGTGCAGGTTCCAGCGTGCCATCTTGTTGAGGCCTTTGCGCGATGAGGCCGCCATCAAAATCAGGACGAGCGGCAAGATAAACATCAGATTATAAATAAGCAGATAACCGTAGCTGACGGCAAAGCTGGATTGCAGTGACAGCAGGCTGATAATCGCAATGTAGACCGCTCCGCTACACGGCACGGTGCACAGGCTGATCAGCGCACCCAGCCCGAACATCGTGGCCACAGAGGCCGCGCCATCGACGCCGCGCACCCGCGCGCCAACCCAGCGCGGTGCCGCCAGTTTTGGCCCATACCCGGGCAAGAAGTAATCCTTGAGCATCCAAAGCCCCAGCAGGATCGACAAGACCGCACCAAGGCGTGCGCCCAAGTGATTTTGCGCCAACGCGGTTGATATCTGCATCAGGCCGGTGCCCAAAAGCAGATAGGCAAGGAAGATCGCAAAAATGAAGGCTCCACCATTGAGTAACATACGGCGGCGAGCCCGGGCAACAACATCCGCCCCGCCGCTGCCGACGCTGGCCATCAATGCGGTGATGAACAGCAAAAGCAGTGTGAATGCACATGGGTTGATGCCATCGACAACGCCGGCAAATATGATTGTCGGCAAGGTGATTTCAGGGCGCGCGATGATGTCTGGCATCCCTGCCATCAGCGTCGAAGGGGTGTTAAACCAGACCGCCGCCAACCCAATTACCAAAGCCGAAAAAGCGGCCAGCGTCACCGCGACCAGTGCGGGCCGTTGTGTCGTCACGGTCATACCTCCACGACCAATTGCCCATGCATATAGGGGTTGGCCTTGCCGCCACAGCAAATCCCGCAGTAAAAATCGTATTCACCGGGTTCCTGAACAACAAAGCTGACCGGCAACTCGCTGAGCGGGGCAACTTTGAAATCAAGTCCAAGCTGATCGATCGCGAACTGGTGCCAGCCACCGCCGTCTGTATGCAGCGAATTGTCTTTGTTGATCAGTTGCAGGTCGATCGTCTGACCCACGCGGGCCTTGATCACATTCGGAGAAAAGCCGCTCATGGAAACCGTCACCGATGCGGCTTCGGTTGGGGTCAGGAAACTTTGCCGCAACGATGGCCACAGAAAATAGCCCCCAGCGCCAGTGGCACCAGCGGCGATCAGACCAAAACTAAGAATATCGCGGCGGCGCGGCCCTTTGGGTTGGGCGATTTCGGTGTCGGCCTTCTTGGGCGTGTTGGACATTAATTTGCTCCGTTTGCATTTGTCTGTGCCTGCCATTGGTAAACGATTAGACAGGCCTTGGTTGGGTTCTACCGAAGACCTGCGCGCCGCGGTGGTTGTTGCCAAGATTGCATTGCCACTCATAAAGCGTTGCGAGAAAAATCTGACTTGCAGCCTTTCTCGAAACGCCCGTAGCGCTCATACGTCGTGCTGCGCTTCGGGTTCGTGCAGTCGCAAGTATAACCCGAAATGCTTTAGTCAGGATTTTCACGACGTTTTTCCTCAATTCGCTCCAGAGACATTTTCCCTGTAAGTTAGAAGACGTTTGCCACCGGCAGCTATTACACAAATGTTTTCTGCGCGGATTGATAGGATCAGGCTTAGGGCCGCCGGAATGTTGGGTTAATCTGTATGGCATAAGAACTGTGCTGCGAGGGCTTGTTCCTATGCTGCCAAACCAAACTGAAACTCCCCTCGTTTTCCCGAGGCCCAGAAATAGGAGTACCGGGTTATGAAAAAGAACAAATGTGGGCACAGACATCCACCTGAGGTGTGGATGGTGTTTGAGCATCAGGGCGAATTTGAGAGCCAATCTGCAGCGATCAAATCGATTGCTTTGTTCAAAGGGCTTTAGCGGCTTTCGCATCGCGCCTGGCGGTGAGGCTGAAATCAACCAGCTGCCCGTTTGAAACGATCGCATGCCAGGATAGCGCCACTTGCCGCCGACGCAGAGGGCGCTTCAGCGGGTGTTTGGTTGCCCAGAGATGAGTGCGGTCGGACGTTGTTGTAGTCGTACCGCCAGAGCGCCAGTTTGCGGCGGGCATCGTCTAACGTGTCGAAGAGATGCTGGTATCGG
>Ga0316209_1000736_pt1 | contig 47367 bp, 35 predicted proteins | sample 6monopyrite_MG_FD_204945 | JGI IMG/M metagenome (GOLD analysis project Ga0316209, IMG submission 204945) | Microbial mat bacterial communities from mineral coupon in-situ incubated in ocean water Damariscotta River, Maine, United States -... | ecosystem: Environmental > Aquatic > Marine >...
TGAAATTGCCCCCGGCTATCACAAACCGCCAAGTCTTCATTTTCACCCATGGCGCAGCCACCCATAACGTGCGCGCTCATAATCTGCCAGCGCAAGACTTCCTGTGGCAAGGCCTTTATCGCCGAACGAGCCTGCCCCCAGGAAGTATAGGGTTTGGCGTCCATATGCAACGGCATGACCTGACGCGCGCCTGCGGCAAATTGCGCTTCCACCATAGTCAGGGTAGCATGCTGCAGGCCACGCCATAAAATATCATTGGGTGAATAATCCAGTTGTGGATAATCGAAATCATCCAATAGCACTTTACCACCCTGGCTTAGCGGGTTAAATCCGTCGCGTAATAAAGCCAGGTTAGCCTGGTAGTAGGCAAAATCCTGCATCAGCTGAAGGTGCGGATTGCCGTGTTGGCGGAGCATGGTCGATGCCAGCACCGGATGAAGTGGCGGCACTTCCATTTTGTAACCCAGCTCACCCTCGACGCCATCCCGCCACAAAAACTCATCGCTGTAAATACTTTGCGGTGCGCCGGTGTAAGCGTTTACTCGCTTCGGCATTTTTGCGATTGTGGCCGCCACCGGATGCAGAAATGTTCTTTGACCGATGCGCGGGTTTAGTTTTGCCATGCCACTACGTAGCATTATTGCGGGCGAGCCAATCGCCCCCGCACACAAAATAACCTGCCTGGCCAAGACCCGTGTAACCTGTTTTTGTCTGACCTGTCCACGCTTGTCCATGCTTGTCAGCCACACGCCGTCAACCTTGTCATTTGAAACAATCAGGCTTTCTACCCGCGCTCTGACGATCAGATCGGCACCATTGGCCAACGCGACGGGAATGGTGGTGACCAGCATCGACTGCTTGGCGTCAATGGGACAGCCCATACCGCAGTAGCCCAAATTGGCGCAGCCTTTGACATTTCGAGAAATAACCTGGTAGTTCCAGCCGAGTTTCACCAGGCCATCTGCGAGCAATTGATTATTACGATTTGGCGGCAAGGACCAGGGTGAAATCTGTAGCCTTTTTTCCGCCCACTCGAACCAGGGAGTCAGCGAGGTCGAATTTAGATCTTGTACAAAATGGTGGCGTTGCCAGTGAGTAAGCGTTTGCTCGGGCGTGCGAAAACTGGATGTCCAGTTCACCGTGGTCGAGCCACCTACGGCGCGCCCCTGCAAGATCTGGATCGATTGATCCAGCGTCTGCCGTCCGGCGACCTCCTGATAGAGATCGGCGTAGGCCTGTTTTTCGTGCAAGCTGAAATCGCTGGCGGTTTTTAACGGCCCTTCCTCGACCATCAATACTTTGAGTCCCGAGCGGCTTAGAATTTCTGCGGTCATGCCGCCACCTGCCCCGGTTCCAACGATAACCGCATCGTACTCCAGCTCAAGTGGAGGCGTCTCTATCGAAAAGTCTTTTGCTTTAGAAAAATGGTTGCTCACGCTGGCTCCGGAGGATTGCTGGTTACTGTCACTCACTGGTTAAGTTCGACAATGACGCTCAATGATAAGGTGCCCCCGGATAGCCGATAGCCGACCACTGAGAAACTTCGCTGTAAACGCTACCGATAATAATTTGTCGCAACCCGATATAGGCGCGCTGTAATAATTCCAACTGGCTCTCTCGCCAATCGTGCAAAAACTGTGAGACTTTCTTTGCGTCGCTACGCTGCCAATTAAGCCAGAGACCTGCAAGCAATAAACGACCTACAGCAGAGCCGAGTAGATCAAACAGCTGCCTCAATTCAGTCTGGGTTCTTTGAGGCAGGAGTATGGCGGCATTATCAATATTGAGCAAAGTGTGCTTCATGTCTGGCTCTGTCGACAGATCACCGACCATTACCGGTATCAAAACAGCCAGTAACAGTTGATCATCACCGGTTAAAAATTCAGTCTCCAGTTGAAATGAAAAATCCATCGAGGCCTGCTGATACCACTGAAAAGCAGATACCCCACCTAGCAGAACAACACCGCTACCAATGGTCGACTGGATAAATCGTCTTCTATTCATACTGCTCACTATTGATGCTGAATACTGGTCATACTGCTCGCACGTTAACCTGGCCGCAGTTTGTGCGGATTTTTCTTACCGTCACTTGCCACCAGGTAGAAACTGGTACGACATGTTCATGCCAGTATTGAGACTACCTAATTTATCGCTGCTGATCCAGAAACTCCGACACCCGTTCTTCCAGATAATATTCTGCCTGCCACGGCCACCGCCCTTTAACAAAACCAACATGACCGCCATTGTCACTCAATTCAAACTCTACTTTCGGTGATAGCTCGTGCGGGGCGGGGATCACCTTGTGATTCATAAACGGATCGTCGCGCGAGTGAATAATCAAGGTAGGGATGCCGATAGATTTCAGATATTGCCCACTGGAGACTTTATTGTAGTAATCACACGCACCCTCAAAACCGTGCAACGGCGCGGTCACTTGCTGGTCAAACGCCCAAAAACTGTTTAACTTTAATATTTCACGATTACTGATTGGTACTTGTCCGTCAAAGAGTTTTTTCTTTTCCAGAGTTTTAGCTTTGAGTGTTTTCAGCAGTCGGTAGGCGTAGAGGCGTGAAAATCCTTTACCTATCGCGTTGGCACATTCGTCCAGTTTTAGAGGTACCGAAATGGCCACCGCGGCTTTAACCGACATTTTCGGCCAATTTTCACCCAACCATTTAAGCAGGACATTGCCGCCAAGTGAAAAACCCACCAGATAATCGACCTGAACTCCGCGCTCGGCCAGCAGTAGCAGAACCCGGTTCAGGTCATCGCTGACGCCGCTATGGTAACTTCTGAGCAGGCGATTACTTTCGCCACTACAGCCGCGAAAATGCATGACTACCACCTGCAGTCCGTCATCTATCATTCGGGCCAGCATTCCCTGAATGTAGCTTGAGTCTATCGAGCCTTCCAGCCCGTGCAGCAGTAATACCGTCTTGCCCGGCCCTTGGTCCCCAGTGGTAGATTGTTGTAAATGCATATTCAGGTCGACAAAGTCACCATCATCCAGCTCTAGTCGGCAATGTTCCAGTTCGGGCAGGCGAACTTTACCGCGGAATAAAGTGCCCCACACCGTCTGCAAGTGACGATTGCTAGCCCACCAGGCCGGTCGAAATTTTGAATCGATAAACATAATCGCGATAATAACAACAGAGCACCCAACGTTTGAATACCGTTGGTCGACTTTTATGAGGTTTAATCAGAATTGTTAACCGTCAGGCAACAAAAATAACTAGAATAAAGCAGAATTATAGAGTGTATAACGACCTAATTGAGAAGCCGTCGCTAGCAAACAGCTAGAAACTAGACTAAGTTTGACAGAGAACTCATTGTTTTAACGGGTTTTTTAGCGCATTAGCATTGTAAATTGAGGCGTGATTAGGTAGTCTCACAGACAAGTATCATTATTTTATTAGCGAATCGGGCTAAATTACTCGTTTCGATGGGCTTCAAGTTTGCACAACTTGTTGAATCATATACTAAAAAATGACCTGGTAGCTAACAACTTTAAAAGAACATTCAAATACACAGAATTCATTCACATAACACCACGCTTTGACTTTAGCGCCCAAACTCTGGGTGATAAAAGTAAAAGTCAGGTTACAGGAGATCCTAGTGATGGAGTGGTTACAAAAAGCATCCGCACCCTTGAAAAATTTGTACCTTTTGGCGGCAGTTTCTTTGCTCGCCTTGATGACAGCTTGTGGTAGCGGAGGCGGTTTTGACGAAGGCGCGCCAACTACTGGCGGCGGCACAGGCGGAACCCAACCCGATATTACTATCAGCCTGGAACTGGTCAACGCCAGTGACGGCCAACCGACACAAACGATCACTTCCGCAAATCCGGGACGAGTCATTGCTACGGTGACGGGCATAACCAGCCCTGTTATTGTTACTTTTTCGACTGATGTGGGCTCTATTCCGGTTCCGACCGCGATCACCGATACCAATAATCAAGCAACCATCGATATTCTTGCAGACAGCGCTCTCGGAGCGGGTACCGTAACCGCATCATTGAGTACCGGCGAGTCAGCTTCGCTGGTTTACGCCGTTGGCGCGACTAATTTACGCATGGGTAGCGTCAGCCCCTTTCAGGAGGGGGTTGCTGATGTTTCCGCCACACAGATATCGGCGGGTGGCACTGCGACCATAACGGTCAGCATTGTCGACGAAGCCGGTACGCCTTTCACCGAGCCAGTTGAAGTTAACTTTTCTTCAGCCTGTTCTAACGCACCAACACCAACAGCGTCCCTGGGTTCTCCGATCACTACGGTTAACGGCGTTGCCTCCAGCACCTATCTGGCCCTGGGTTGTGTCGGTGACGATGCAATTAATGTGACTGCTAATGCCGGCGGAATTAATCTATCCGCTTCGACTACGCTTAATGTGCTATCGGCGGATGTCGGTAGCATCGAGTTTATTTCTGCTAGCCCGGCCAACATCGCAATTCAGGGCGCGGGCGGTATTGGCGGTTCGGAAAGCTCAACACTGATTTTTAGAGTCAAAGACACCAACGATAATCCTGTCAATGGCCAACTGGTCAACTTCTCATTGAACACCGGCGTTGGCGGGATAGCGATAAATCCAGTTTCAGCAACAACCAACGCGCAGGGCTTGGCTCAAACAGTGATTAATTCCGGTACCGTCGCAACAACCGTGAGAGTTACCGCATCTATAGACGGCAGTACACCGTTAATATCGACCCAGTCGACTAACCTGGTTGTTTCCACCGGCATACCCGATCAAGACAGTTTCAGCCTTTCTGCCAGCACGCTCAATCCGGAAGCCTGGGAAATCGACGGCACAGAAGTGACCGTCACCGCGCGACTCGCTGACGCCTATAACAACCCGGTACCGGACGGTACCGCTGTGTCATTCACTACCGAGGGCGGTTCGATTCAATCCTCCTGTACAACTGAAGGTGGTCGTTGCAGTGTGATATGGACCAGCCAGCAGCCTAGACCCGAAGGCCAGTACTTAGGCGATAATGGCGGGGCTCCTCAGTTAACGAACTTTATGGGACAAAAATACGGTGGTCGCGCGACCATTGTAGCAACAGCGATTGGCGAAGAATCCTTTCCCGACCTGAACGGTAATGGCCGCTTTGACGCAGAAGAAGTCTCAGCGTTTAACGAGACCAATATCAGCGGCGAGCCCTACGATCTTAATGAAGCTTTTGTCGATCATAATGAAGACGGCGTTTATAACCCATCGTTCCCCTACGCTGGTGCCACCATTCAGGAAGAAGGCGGGGAGCTGGAAACCTTTATGGATTTTAACGGTGATCAGAATTTCACCCTTAAAGACGGTAAATATAACGGCGTATTGTGCTCTCTTGATGCTAACGGCGATCCAAGTCACGCCGGCTGCGCTCAGGGAGCAGAGCCTAAATCCGTTAATGTGCGAGCAAGCTTGGTTCTGGTAATGGCCGGCAGCGAACCTTGGCTTGTTTTATCTAAAATCAACGGTGTGGTAATTCCGAATCCAACCGCCGAAAACAGCATTCTCACCTTGCAAGGTCAATCGACTGGCACTGTAGAGCTGATTATTTCAGATAGACATAACCAACAAATACCAGCGGGTTCAGAAGTAAAATTTACAGCTACCATCGGATCGGTTCAGGGAAGCAGTACTTTTACTTGGCCGAATAATGCTAATAATAGAGGCCGGAAAATCGACCTTTCAATCAAAGGTACCACTCAACCAGGCACAGGCTCGCTTATTGTAGAGGTAACTACTCCAGGTGGTGCTTTTGGATCGTTTACACCAGTAAGTATTGTAGTAGAATGATAAAAAGGTATTGATATAAGAAAAGGCGCCATCAAGGCGCCTTTTTTCTGTTCGCTAAATTATTATCGATGATAAGGCTCACTCAACTGATGCACCGCATCCACATAAGCTTTCACATTTTCCGGCTCAATCGTCGGGTGGATCCCGTGACCCAGATTAAAGATATGGCCGTTACCTGTACCAAATTTAGCGAGAATATCGGCGACTTCGCTTGTGATCCGCTCCGGCGTTGAGTATAAAACACAAGGGTCCATATTGCCCTGCAACGCCACTTTATCGCCGATACGCGCGCGTGCGACGTCTATATCAATGGTCCAGTCCAGCCCCACACAATCGGCACCAATTGCCGCCGTTTGCTCGAGCCAGCCTGCGCCGCCTTTTGTAAAGACAGTCACCGGAATGGTTACGCCTTCATGTGTGCGTTTTAGACCATCGATGATCTGCTGCATATAGTTAAGAGAAAATTCCTCGTAATTTTGAGTTGAGAGGACGCCGCCCCAGGTATCAAAAATCATGACCGCCTGCGCGCCCGATTCGATTTGAGCGTTCAGGTAAGCGGTGACTGATTTTGCCAACACGTCCAGTAATTGGTGCATCAACTTTGGCTGTTCAAATAACATTCCCTTAACCAGACCAAAGTTCTTGGTTGAGCCACCCTCAACCATGTAGGTTGCCAATGTCCAGGGACTACCGGAAAAGCCTATCAGTGGCACACTGCCGTCCAGAGCCTTTCGAATTACGCTAACCGCGTCGGTCACATAGCCGAGTTTATCGAAAATGTCCGGAACGAAGAGCGCGTTAACATCTGCGGCGTTCTTAATCGGCTTTTCAAAAACGGGCCCTTCACCGGTTTGAAATGACAACCCGAGTCCCATGGCGTCAGGAATGGTAAGAATATCTGAAAATAGAATTGCCGCGTCCAAATCGTAGCGGCGCAGCGGTTGCAGGGTCACTTCACATGCCAGTTCAGGGTTAGTGCAAAGCGCCATAAAATTACCGGCTTTCGCGCGAATTTCGCGATACTCAGGCAGGTATCGACCCGCCTGCCGCATCATCCAGACGGGCGTTTTATCAACGGGTTGAGACAGAGCAGCTCTCAGGTAACGATCATTTTTAAGCATAGGTTTAACCACAATTTGTTAGCAGGGAATATTATCAGGCCGCAATTCTACCTGAGCGCAGGGTATTTTGAAATGACCAGCGTCATGGCTTTAAGCTGGCGATATCCGACTTAACCGCTTTTGCAGACTTGACCCAGGGCTTACCGGGATAGCCCTGCTTTTGATAGCGCTTACCATCACTTACCGCGCCAGCGCGGCTAGAATAATTGCCACTGGTCACCAGATACAGATAACCGGTATTGTTTTTTCTTCTGAATATTTTCATCGAGGATTTCAGCGGGTGCTTATCGACAAAAGCCTTTGCCGATTCGAGGCGACTGACACCTATCCATTGTAGTATAAACGCAGAATCTTTCATCGAAGCCAGCGCTGCTTCATCAGCTGACAAATAGGAACTCTGGTCGAGCAGTGAAACTTCTGACCTATCGGTTAGCGCACCGGTTTTCGTACTGGCAATAGCGTCCGAAACCTTGTTACTTTCAATCTTGTCGCTCGCCAGCTCACCCGGTTTTTCTTGCGCTGCCGTAGCAAGTTTTGCTTTTTTTGTCGTTTCATCCCCCCTTAGTTCCTTTCTATTTTCTTCTTGCAATCTTTTATTGCGACTTGCTGGGGGTGACTCTGAAGGCCGCTCACTGGTATCAACGATTAAGTCCACGGGGATCTTTTTCTCACCAATTATCTTTTCATCTTCTGCCGCTTTCTCCGATTTAGCAACCTGATCGGCTTTTGCTTCCAATCTGGTTCCTAAAGCGCTGTTTTGGTTTGCTAGGCCCGGTTTTAATAAATTTTGCGGATTATCGGTTGTTGATGATGAAGGCGTTATTAATTGATTAATTTCTTTTTGATAAATTAGCGCCGAGATCAAAATTGCGGCGAGCGAAGCGTAGATTGTAGCAAGCCAGTATTGTCGCTTCGCTGGATTTTTTGGCGTTACCGGCTCTTTTTTCCGAGTCGCTTCAAGCCACCTTTCCAATTGCTTTTGCAACTCGCCGGGCACGCCATGACTCAACTGCCAGAAGTATTTTTGTTTTTGTTCATCATAGAGGGCTTCGGTGGTACCGAGGTCTAACGATTGAAAGTAGGCGATGAGATTCTTGCACTCATGGACTTCAAATGGTTTCAGCTCAAATACCACGCAAATTTGCGGGTTTTCTTTAAGCGCGGCAGTCTCTGCAATTTTTTCAGCCAGAGCGGCTTGTCCGACAAAGACAAAATAGACACTGGTTTTTCGGCTGCTAAATTGCTGCAGCACCAACGACACAAGAAACTCAAGCATCGAATGAGATAATCGTTGTGCGCTGTCAATGGTTACCAGCACCCGTTGGTCAAGATCACTTTCGATTTTTTCTATCAGTCCACCAGCAGAATCCTGCCAGCTTAGCCCCAGTTGCAAACAAATAGTTTTTTCAAACTGAGCCAGGGTCATCTGCGGATCAGCTTCAATTTGTACGCTGTAAACGCTTCCGGCTAATCTGGCGTGAAGTTGCCCGATAAAAAAAGACTTTCCAATGCCATCTTCCCCCAGAATAACGCTGGCAAGGTCGGCGTAGAGCACCTGATTTTCCAGGGAGTCCAGCAGTTGGCTCTTATGTAAACTTATGTAGCTCAAATTCGCTTACCCTTACAAGGTTAAATCTGCATTGCTACTGCGCTTCCAATAGCTTGTTTATCGTCCTCTTCGACAATAATGCACCCGGAATCGGTCGGTAATACCAACCGATAGCGCTCGCCGATATTTTTTTTATCCAGCTTCATCGACAGTAAAACTTTGTCCACAGCAAGCTTCACATCTACTTTGCAGGGAAGCCCCAAATTAGACAATAGAGTGCGATAAGTATTTGCTTTGTCGGCGTTGAGAAGCCCTTTGAGTTCAGAAAGGTTAATCGCCATCTGCATCCCAACCGCGACGGCCTCGCCGTGCAGGTAATGTTGGTAACCGGTCAGAGATTCCAGAGCGTGGCCAAAGGAGTGCCCCAGATTCAGCAGCGCGCGCACGCCCTGTTCGTTTTCATCCTGAGCGACTATTTCGGCCTTTTTTGCACAACTAAGGTAAATTAGCCGTGATAAGCAATCGGGCGCTCGCGCCAAAACCGAGTCCTTTTGCTCGTGTAAAATAGAGTCGATCTCAACTTCGCCCAGCATTGCGTATTTGGCGACCTCTGCCAATCCGGAAACAAATTCTCGTTGTGGCAGGGTTGATAAAACCTGTGTATCGATAATAACTCGCCTGGGCTGGTAAAAAGCGCCAATCAAGTTTTTACCGGCTGCATGATTAACTGCAGTTTTACCACCGACAGAAGAGTCTACCTGCGCCAGCAAGCTGGTCGGACACTGGATTAACCCCATGCCACGCTGGTAACTGGCCGCTACAAATCCACCAATGTCGCCAACAACGCCACCCCCTAAAGCGACCAGAGTGTCATTTCGGCGAAATTTATTTTCCACCAGAAAATCAATAATTTTGGCGAAAGTATCCAGCGACTTATATTTTTCGCCGTCGGCGATCAGGTAGCTGAATACTTTGTGTTTCGGCAACGATGCGGCGAGCGAATCGAGATAGAGTGGCCCAATGGTTTCATTGGATAAGATAAGGACTTTATCACCAACACATTGCTCAGCGACTAGTCTACCGTCTTGAAACAAGCCTTCGCCGATACAGATATCATAACTGTGTTGAGCAAGGGTAAGCGCCAGTCGCTGCATGGATTATACGGTCACCCCTGATTAATTTGGGCAACGATCTTATTGGCTACTGACTTGATAGAGTTTTCATTGGTCGCAACGACGACATCGGCAATTTCACGGTATAATTTATCACGTTCGCTGTGTAGCGCCACCAGTGTTGCTTCTGGATCATCGGTTCCCTGCAGCAAAGGGCGTCGCTTGTCGCGACGAGTGCGCTCAAGCTGCTGCTCAATTGACGTCTCCAGATAAACCACTATTCCGCGACCGGCAAGATAGGTTCTGTTCTCCGACGCTTCTATCGCACCGCCACCGGTCGCCAGGACCATACCCTGCTTTTGCGTCAGCTCTTCAATTACACTTTTTTCTCGTTCCCGAAAACCTGACTCACCTTCAATGTCAAAGATCCAGTCGATGGGCGCACCAGTTCGTGCTTCAATTTCCTGATCTGAGTCGACAAAATGGAGATGTAATATCTGCGCCAACTGTTTGCCGATTGTGGTTTTTCCGGCTCCCATTGGTCCAACTAAAAAGACGTTTCTTTTACCTTTCAACATAAGCGATAACTACAAAATTCCCCGATTTAAAAACGCAAGAACCCGCCCAGGGCGGGTCTTGCCACAAATTCTAAAGTAATAATTATTTCCAAGCTCTTATAAATAATTATTACCTGACAATCACTATCGAATTGATTCCTTGATAATTTTTGGCGTGACAAACATTAACAGCTCTTGCTTGGCTGAAGAATCAGTTCGTGAGCGGAACAGCGCGCCCACACCTGGCAAATCACCAAAAAATGGCACCTTGGTCACATCATGATTGGTGCGCTGCTGATATACGCCGCCCAGAACCACAGTTTCGCCATTTTCAACCAATACCTGGGTACCAATTTCACGCGTATTGATCGCGGGCCCATATGCGGTGTCCTCACCGCGAGTATCCTGATTCACCTGCAGGTCGAGGATTATACGATCATCGGGGGTGATTTGTGGAGTCACCTTTAAGCTTAATACTGCCTTTTTAAAGGTAATATTGGTATTACCGGCAGTACTTGCCTCTAAATACGGAATTTCTTCACCGGATTCAATGTAAGCTTCTTTCTGGTTCGCGGTAATAACGCGAGGCGAAGCAACCACTTCACCACGATTTTCGCTTTCCAGCGCGGAAAGCTCCAGGTCCAGTATCGTGCCTTCGCTCAATTTGGCAACGGTCAGACCGATGCTCCCGGCCGCTTCCGTCACTGGCAGATTGACAGCAAAAGTTCGCGCTTGCGGATCATTGTCGAAAAAGACGCTATTGCTGCCAAATACATCGCCCGAAAGTGCGCCGTCAGTACCGCGATCAGTAACCCCGACTCTGACGCCCAATTCTTCTTCAAATCCGTCATCGGCAACCACGACTCGTGATTCGATCAGAACCTGCCTGACGGGTACGTCCAGAGTGCGAACCATTTGCCGGATCTGATCCAGTTTTTTCGGTGTATCCTGCACAATGACATAGTTAGTACGTTCGTCCACCGCAATACTTCCGCGTGGAGAAAGGTAATTTGCGCCTTTAGTTTTCACTAAATCGGCGAGATCTTCTGCCTTGGCGTAGTTCACCTGGATAAATTCCGAGCGTAGCTGAGCCAGCTGCTCGATCTGTTTCTCCGTTTGCAGCTCCATAGTTTCGCGCGCGGCGATCTCTTCGGCGGGCGCTACCAGCATCACATTGCCGTTTTGCCTTTTGGCCAGGCCTTTGGTTTTCAGCACAATATCCAGCGCCTGATCCCAGGGAACCGTTTCCAGACGCAGAGTGATGGTGCCCGAAACCGTATCGCTGGTCACAATATTAATATTGGTAAACTCTGAAATAATAGACAGCACCGCTCTAACAGGAATATCCTGAAATTTAAGTGACAGCCTTTCGCCTGTGAATACTGGCTCGCTCAATTTTTTGCGTTCGATTTCTTCTGGTGTAAGTGGCTTTAATTCGATCACATAAGTATTGTCAGCCTGATACGCCAGGTACTCAAACTCGTTTAAGGTGTCGATCGCCAGACGCACATTCTCGCCAATACGGCTGGTCGAAACCAGTTTGGCTGGGGTCGCAAAATCAACCACATCCAGTTTACGGATCAGCTCATTAGAAATTTTCGCGTCGACAAAATCGGCGAGTATGGTTCGCCCTTCCTGGCGTAGGTCGATGCCGATATTAGAATTGGCCAACTCGACAATAATCCGTCCTTCACCGGCTTCTCCTCGTCTGAAGTCAACATCGACAATATCCATTTGACTGGCACTACTTTTCGCATTAGGCGTGTTTACCGCAGACGCTGAACTGGTTTTACCGGCTGAAGATGAGGCCATTTCCTGACCATAACCGACGACCAATACCAGCTCGTTATTTTCCACGCGAGTGCTATAAGGCGCCATTTCAACCAGGTTAACCACAAGCCGAGTTCTTCCGCCCGCTTCGACCGCGGTGATGCTGCGAGTCACACCGATACCAATACTATGGGTTTTTCTGGACAGTGCGCTCGATACGCCATCAAAATCCATCCAGATCCTGGCTGGATTTACCGTCGTCACTTCATTAAATTGAGGTGGTGGTGAGTCCATTTTTACGCGGATTTCCACTTTATCACCAGGCATAACATTAAAACTGATATCTTGAATTTCTGCCGCGGAAACGGATAGGCTGGCAAACGCAAGCATCAACACCATTAAAGTTTTAAGTCGGTGGGTAAACATTGCCCTGGCTCCTTGAAATACGCTAAATGTTGTTAACTTTGTCCAAAAACTCATAATCATTCCTCGAACTTGCTGCTACTGAGCAAGTGCCATATAAATTGTTCTTTTTTCCCAGCAACCTTTACTGTCGGGAATAAGGGTTGAGATCTCTATTTGCTGCTCGTCAATTTTGACGATACTGCCGTGGTTAATACCAACATAATTACCTTCGCTGACGTTGACCACGCTACCTTTGGCAGGCCCGGCGGTTAACCGGATAAGTCCCCATAACTTGCCTGGACGCTCAAGAATCCCCACCATTTCCATTGAGTCGATTGAATAGCGCTCCAAATCTTCTTTACGCCGGGACGGGTCTGGTTTTACCGAATCATCACATCCGTCGTGTAACGCCTGCAATTGAGTTTCCAGCTCCGGTTCCATCTCTGAGAACGGACTTTTCAGATGCGCCGAGGCATAATCGTGCGGCTTGTATTCCTTAACCTCAGGCATCGGCGCGATCCTTCCTGGAGGTTGTGCTTTGATTCGGTCAACCCAGGCACGCAGATCATCAGTATTACCTGTGCAAGCCGCTACCGATAATATCAAAGCGCCGGTCGTCAAAGCCCTGATAGTCAAAGATAAAGAAAGCTTAAAATTCGATAACATTTTATTCTTCCTCCGTATCTGAGCGATAAGTCTTGGCGGTCACCGACATGATTAACAACTTTTCGCCGGGTGACGATGCAACTTCACCGTCACCGATTTTAATTTCAAAATCGTGCAGGGTCACAATACGCGGCAGACGAGAAATGCGACTGACAAAATCTGCTAGCTGGTGGTAGCCACCACTGACAACCAGGGAGATGGGGTTCTCAGAATAAAATTCCGACTCTTTTTCATCCAGAAAATCTGCGCTAATCAACTCGCAGCCCGCGCCGGTTGCAGCGTAGGAAATATCCTCAAGTAACCCGGCCATTTCGCTCGACTTAGGCAACTGCTGCAACAAAGTTGTAAAGCTTTCCTGAATAGTGGTCATCTGACGCTTGTAGTCTTCCAGATTGACCGCTTTTGCCTGTTTTTTCTCAAACTCTTTTTTCAGATCAACTTCTTTTCGCTCAATTTGAACCAGAAGGTTTGTTTGATCGCCGACAAAAAGCTGATAACCCAAAAAGACCACCAGCGAAAAAACCAGCGCTGCAGCAATTGCTTTGGCAGCCAAAGGCCAGGAACCCATATTATTAAAATCAAGATCGCTGATATCAAGATTATTAAGATCTTTCAAATCCATCAGGGCTTCACCTCTTCCGTGTTTGAAGGAGAGCTAATTTTTGTGCGTAATATAAAACTCTTTCGGTTGGCGCCCGACTCTTTGTCATCGTCAATCGCGTCCAGTTTTTCCAACTTGAGCCATTTGGAAGTTTCTATATTGCGCATAAATTTGGAAATTCTCGGGCCTGATTCGGCGATACCGTCGAAAATCAGCTCTTCTCCTTTGCGCGCCAGCGACAATAAATTAATGCCCTCAGGCATGGTTGCGACAATTTCGTCAAAAACATGCACCACCTGCGGGCGACTTTTTTGCAGATCCTGAATTAAATTCATTCGTTCAACCAGCTGAAGGCGCTCTTTTTCGAGAGTTTCAATTTCTTTGATTTTGGAGTCCAGTTTTCTGATCTCGACCTGCAAAAACTTATTCCGTTCTCGTTGCGCGCTCAACTGAGCGTCGTAATAGGTATAAACCAGCGCCATCACGGCGACGCCTAAAATGGCAATCAGCCCCAAAACACTGAGAAACTGACGCTGCTTTTCCTGGCGGCGCTCTTCGCGCCATGGAAGTAAATTAATATTCGCCATTAGTCAAAACTCCTCAGCGCCAGCCCGCAGCAAATTACCAGCGACGGAGCATCCGAACTTAAAGCCTGCGCGTTAACTTTGGAAGAGAGCGACATGTCGGCAAACGGATTGGCGATTGATGCGGTCGTTCCCAGGCGCTCTTCTATCATCTCTTCCAGACCATCGATGATCGAGCATCCTCCGGCTAACACTATATGGTCAACCTCACCGTATTGACTTGAACCATAAAAAAACTGCAGAGAACGACTCACCTGCTGAATTATCGCTTCTTTAAAAGGCTCCAAGACTTCCGGCTCGTAATCATCCGGCAAGCCGCCTTGCTTTTTCGCCATGCCTGCTTCTTCGTAGGAGAGACCATAACGACGTTGGATTTCTTCGGTTAATTGAGAACCACCAAAGGTCTGCTCGCGGGTATAAATTGTGTTGAAGTCTTCCATCACGCTCAGACTGGTATTAGTCGCGCCGATATCTGCCACCGCAATAATCTGGCCTTCGCCCTGATCCGGCAGCTGGCTTGCCAGTAAACGAAACGATCGCTCGATGGCGTAAGACTCTACGTCAACCACCTTAGCGGTTAACCCGGCCAGTTCCAGCGCATCGACCCGGCCATACACATTTTCAGAGCGAGACGCGGCCAGCAGCACATCCACTTTATCTGGCACTTTTTCTGATTCGCCCAACACCTGAAAGTCGAGTGCGACTTCTTCGAGAGGATAGGGAATATATTGATCGGCCTCTACCTCAATCTGGTTTTCCATGTCATCTTCACTTAGGCCCTTGTCCATCTGGATGGTTTTGGTGATGACTGAAGAACCCGCGACAGCGACTGCGGCGTGTTTCATGTTGGTTCCAGATCGACTGATCACACGTTTAAGCGCCTCACCAACAACTTCCGGATCCCTTATATCGCGGTCGGCCATAGCTTCTTGAGGTAGCGGTTCCACCGCATAGCTTTCTACTCGATAACGCGATCCGACCTTGCCCAGCTCGATCAATTTGCAGGCGGTTGAACTGATATCAATTCCAACCAGCGAGGTCTTCTTCGTGCTGAATAAATTTGCCAGCATAATCCTAATTTTCCTATCTGTTTTATCCAGTTACAGGTAAAAACTGCGTAATTACTTTAAATAATAGCTCTAACTATAAGAAATTTCACCCGTTTTTTGTTTTTCTGTGCTCAATTTGGCGTTATTTTTAACCGATGTCAAGGCATATTTGTCTCAAATCCACGCTGTTCACCCGCTGTTCGATTTGATCTCGGGGTTGATTATCCTACACAAAGGCGTTAAAAAGCTGTGATCTGTTTGCCAAACAGGCCATCGTTTCGGCAGATATCAGGAGAATCCATTTAAAGCTTTGCTCAATTGACGATATACTCCACGCTAATCGTCGCTTTTTCCTAAGATCTCCTTTGCTGTATGAATTTAATCTTGCGCCTGCTGCCAAAATTTACCTATTTCCTGCTGCTTTTTCTGACTCTGCTTTTTATGGGCTTCATCGCTCTTTATCTGGCGGTCGGGCCTGACTTACCCGAAGTTGACTCAATTCGTGAGATCCGCCTGCAAACGCCGATGCGAGTTTACTCCCACGATGAACAGCTGATCGCTGAATTTGGCGATCAGAAGCGCCTGCCAATAACTTTAGACCAGGTTCCACGAGATTTCATTAATGCGTTGCTTGCTACTGAAGATCAGCGTTTTTACCAGCATTCTGGCGTCGACCTGTTTGGGGTACTGCGAGCAGTTATTAATCTGGCGGTCACCGGTACAAAAAGCCAGGGGGCCAGTACCATTACCATGCTGGTCGCACGCAACTACTATCTCACTAGAGAAAAGCGATTTTCGAGAAAGTTCACTGAGATGTTTCTCGCCTGGAAAATTGAATCTGAACTAAGCAAGGATGAAATTCTGGAACTATTTCTGAACAAAATTTCATTCGGTCACCGCGCATTTGGAATTGGCGCCGCCTCACAAGTTTACTACGGCACAACCCTCGACAAGTTGAGTCTGGCCAAACTGGCAACCCTCGCAGGGATCCCAAAAGGTCAGTCGATATTTAATCCTATTTCCAATCCTGAAAAAGCGGCATCAAGAAGAGCTCACGTGCTGGGCCGAATGCTGGCAGAAGGCTTCATCGATGAAAATCAATATCAGATGGCATTGGCCGAGCCGGTGGAAACCAGCCGCCACGGCGCCCAGATATCAGTTAACGCGCCTTATCTGGCTGAAATGGTTCGCAGCTACGCAGTAAACACCTATGGTCGAGACCGAGCATACAACGATGGCTTTCGAATCTACACCACCATTGACACCCGCTTACAGAATTTCGCGCAGCAGGCGGTTATTGATGGACTGGAAGAATACGACCGGCGCCATGGCTACCGCGGTCCGGAACAGCAATTTACCCTAACCGCAGACACCAGCGACGAACAAATTGAACAATGGTTAAATGATGCGGTTCGCGTCAGCCAGTTAATCCCGGCAATTGTGATAAGTCTCGACGAACAATCCAATACGGCGACACTACGCCTCAGGAATAACCAGTCAGCGACACTTGAACTGGATTCGCTGCAATGGGCGCGTGAATTTGTCGACGAGAATAACCAGGGAGCAAAAATCACTTCTGTTTCTCAAGTTCTGAGTGAAGGCGACCTGATTAGAATCAGGCAAATTGCCCCCCCCTCTACCACCGAGCTCGAACTTGCACGCTACCGACTGGCGCAGCTTCCCCAGGTCGCGGGAAGTTTTGTCGCACTTAACCCCGACAATGGCGCCATTGAAGCGCTGGTGGGCGGCTACAATTTTAGCCGCAACCAGTATAACCGGGTAACTCAGGCACGCCGACAGCTCGGCAGTAACATCAAGCCTTTTGTCTATTCCGCTGCCTTTGCCAAAAACTTCACGCCAGCATCCATCATCAACGATATGCCGATCGTCGAAGAGGATATTACTGCGGAAAACTTCTGGCGCCCCAAAAACGACGGCGACGTCTATCGTGGGCCAACTTTATTGCGGATAGGTTTGCGGCATTCTAAAAATACCGTATCAATCCGTTTGATTCGCGAAATCGGAACTCGTTACACTAAGCGCTATCTTGAAAAAATCGGTTTTCCGGGTGAGCACATGCCGCCCTATCAGTCGTTAGCGCTTGGCTCAGCTTCTTTTACCCCGCTGGAAGTCGTTAGTGGCTACGCCGTACTCGCCAACGGCGGATATAAGATTGAGCCCTGGTTTATCGACCGGGTAGAAACCAATGAAGGACAGATAATTTTTCAGCAACAACCGGTGCAAGTTTGCCTCGAGTGTGAAGAAATACTGTCCGCCACCAGCGAAGGAATTGAGAACCCGTCAAAAACACCGAGCCAAGCAAATCTTGAAGTTGACACAGCGCCGGTGGTAACAATGGCTGATGCTTCGTCCGAAATTGAACCCGCAACCCCCGATGACAAATTCGTTAATATACCGCTACTGCCGATCCCCCAGAATAAAATTGCTCCCAGAGTAATCGAAACGCGCAACCGCTACTTAATCGACCATATCTTAAAAGACGTGGTCCATCGCGGAACCGCTATGCCTACTCTAAGACGAACACGCAGCGTTTTACTCAAGCGCAACGATCTGGCGGGCAAAACTGGCACCACCAACGGCGCCAAGGATGCCTGGTTCAGCGGCTACAATGCGCGCCATGTGGCCACCGCCTGGGTCGGCTTTGATGATCACAGTAAGAAACTGGGCGTACGCGAATTTGGCGGGCGAGCCGCGCTGCCAATCTGGCAAAAGTTTATGGAAAAAGCGCTCGACGGTGAACCTATGAGCAACCACCCTACGCCCGAAGGGATAGTCTCAGCGCGAATTGACCCTAAAACCGGGCTATTGGCGACCGCACAAACCCAAAATCCGGTATTTGAAGTCTTTCGCAGCGAGAATGCGCCAACCAGCTACGCGGAAAGTCCGATCGACGATATTCTCAATCCGGACGATGAAGTTGTGGACGACGAGTCATTGTTCTAAGCGAGCGCTTCTGACTATTGAAGCCTAACGGACAATAAGAGCCTTTGCGATTTTTTTAATCTGAAGTGAATTTTTAATGTGAACCGACTTGACTGATCTAAAACGATTAGCGCGTACCGTAAATGACCATGGTTTTACCCTTGACTGAAATGTGCTCCTGCTCTTCGAGTACTTTAAGTACGCGCCCGACCATTTCGCGCGAACATCCGACAATTCGCCCCAACTCCTGACGGGTGATTTTAATTTGCATGCCGTCTGGGTGAGTCATTGCGTCCGGCTCTTTAGCCAGGTCGAGTAACGCGCGTGCAACACGACCGGTCACGTCCATAAAAGCCAGATCGCCAACTTTACGGCTGGTCTTTCTTAAACGTAGCGCCATCTGCTCGGCCAGTCGAAACATAATTTCGGGCCGCTCTTTGACTAGCGACTGAAAACGCGCATAGCTGATTTCGGCAACGTCAGTTTCACTTTTTGCCCTGACCCAGGCGCTACGGTCGCTCAAGCTGTCGAATAATCCCATTTCCCCGAAAAAGTCGCCCGAATTTAAATAGGCCAATACCAGCTCGCGTCCGTCGTCGTCTTCAATTAATACGCTAACGGAGCCCTTGATCAAAAAGTACAGGGTTTCCGGCTTGTCGCCGGCAAATATAATGGTGGTTTTGGAGGAGTATCTTCTTTTATGACACTGGGAGACAAACCATTCGAGCGTGGCATCACTTTTGATATTGTGCGGTAAAGTGATTGGTTCCTTGATTAACGCCATGTTGATTCCCGTCGTTTCCCGATCAGTTAATACGAATTTTTTATTCGCTCAGTTAATACTAGCACTTTTTACCAAACGGGTGATTTATTATTTTCATCCGCCATAAACTATTAAGCCCGCTTTCAACGCGCCAGCAGAAAAGATAATAACCGCCTCAGAATTATCATTCAACTCTTGCCTGCACGCCCGTCAGCGGTTACCTTAACCGGCATCGCAGGTGGTGTCGAAAAACACCTGTATCGATAGCAAATATCGACGCGGCATTTTTATCTAATTTATGGAATGTCGCAAGCAGAATTTAGTTAACTTGTTCAATTATCTCATCAGGAGACATCACTTGGAAACCAGTATGAAAGCCGTTACCCGTTGGAAGCAGGAATTAAGTTTTAGTGGCACTAACGCGAAAGGACAAACCATTAATATGGATGGGGAAGGTAACGCGCCGTCACCAATGGAGCTTATCCTGATGGCGGTTGGCGGTTGCTCTTCGATTGATATTGTCATGATTCTGAAGAAGGCGCGTCAACCGATTGAAGACTGCGTGTGCGAACTGGAAGCGCAAAGAGCTGAAACAGACCCACGTGTATTCACCAAAATTCATGCTCACTATCGCATCAAAGGTAGCGGCCTGAAGTTGTCACACGTGGAACGAGCCTGCGCCCTTTCCATGGAGAAATACTGCTCGGCATCGCTAATGCTAAGCCAATCGGTAGAGATCAGTCACAGCTTTTCAGTTGAGGACGGCGAATAAGAACCGCTAGCCAGCCAGCGATAGCGCATTGGCAGCTGAAACAATTGACTAGACGCCGTCGATGGTTTGCTGAATATGTTCAATGTTGGTGTGCCGAACGTCTTTACCTTTCACCAGAAAGACAATGTATTCACAAATGTTTTTAGTGTGATCGCCAATTCGCTCAAGCGCTCGGGCGCACCAGGAAATTCGCAGTGCGTTTTTGATTTCGCGCGGGTCTTCCATCATTTTGGTAATCAAAAGGCGGGAAATATTATCAAATTCATCGTCGATCACCTGATCGTTACGGATAATTTCCAGAGCCGCCTTCACGTCAAGACGTGCGTAAGCCGTCAGCGCCTGATTCAAAGTTGCGCTAACGTGTTCGCCCAGATGCCTCAACTCGACAAATTGGCGCGCAGCTTTACCGTCATCGGATAATTTCAGGGCGTTCTTGCCCAGTTTGGCCGCTTCATCGCCAATTCTTTCCAGATCGGTGATGGTTTTAATGATACTCACCATCAGGCGAAGGTCGCTCGCTGCCGGTTGCCGCCTGGCGATAATCTGAGTACAGTTCTCGTCAATTTCTACTTCAAGGGTGTTGACCTGTACGTCACCATCAACCACCGATTTAGCCAGTTCACGGTCAGAATTAAGTAACGCTTTGAGGCCATCCTTAACCTGCGACTCGACCAGACCGCCCATTTTCAATACTTGATTACGCACATCTTCCAGCTCCGCGTTAAAGCGTCTGGAAATGTGATCGCTTAGATGTAAATCGTTTTCCATTTTTTCTCTCCTCTTACCCGAAACGGCCTGTTATATAATTTTCAGTAAGTTTGTGCGCCGGGTTGGTGAAAATCTGTTCGGTTTTACCCATTTCTATTAACCGTCCCATGTGAAAATAAGCCGTATTTTGCGATACCCTGGCCGCCTGCTGCATCGAGTGAGTGACAATAGCGATGGTATATTTTTTGCGCAACTCGTCAATCAACTCCTCAATAACCGCTGTTGCAATTGGATCGAGTGCCGAGGCAGGTTCGTCCATCAATATCACCTCAGGGCTGACGGCGATAGTTCTGGCGATACACAAACGTTGCTGTTGCCCACCAGAAAGTCCGGTACCCGGCTCGTCCAGGCGATCTTTAACTTCCTCAAACAATCCGGCGCGCTGTAAGCTGGAAATCACAATATCATCCAGTTCCGCCTTGTTTGTCGCCAGACCATGAATTTTGGGGCCGTAAGCGACATTATCGTAAATTGACTTGGGGAATGGGTTTGGTTTTTGAAACACCATGCCCACCCGTGCGCGCAACAAAACCGGGTCAAGGCTTTTGTGGTAGATATCTTCGCCTTCCAGCGAGAGTTCACCTTCCACCCGGCAACTGGCAATGGTATCGTTCATGCGGTTTAAACAGCGCAGAAAAGTTGATTTACCGCAGCCGGACGGACCGATTAAAGCGGTCACCTGATTTCTCGCCAAGTCCAGGGTAACACCGTCGATCGCCTGCTTATCGTCGTAAAACACATTGACGTTACGCATGCTCATCTTGGCATCCTCGGCATATACATTGCCAACCGTAGCGCCATATTCTGTACCGGCCACATCGCTGGAAGTCATGGCCGCCAAAGCGGAAGTCTCAATCATATTCTTATTCCTACCAATTTTTTTCAAATTTTCTGCGCAAAAAAGCCGCGCTTAAATTAACCACCAGAAGAAATCCCAGGAGTACCAGAATCGCCGCTGAAGTCTTGGCAAGAAAAGCCCTTTCCGGACTATCTGCCCATAGATAAATCTGTACCGGCAGCACCGTCGCCGCATCGGTGACGCTGGTGGGGACATCCACGATAAACGCCACCATACCGATCATTAATAGCGGCGCCGTTTCACCGAGCGCCTGCGCCACACCGATAATGGTTCCGGTCAGGATCCCGGGCATGGCTAGCGGCAGCACATGGCCGAAAGCAACCTGCATTTTCGAAGCGCCCAACCCGAGGGCCGCTTCTCGAATGGACGGCGGCACCGCCTTAATTGAGGCGCGACTGGCGATAATGATTGTCGGTAACGTCATCAAACTGAGTACGACCCCGCCGGTAAGCGGTGCAGAACGCGGCAATCCGAACACGTTGATAATGACTGCCAGTCCGAGCAGTCCAAATACAATCGATGGCACTGCCGCCAGGTTGTTAATGTTCACTTCAATCAAGTCAGTCCAGCGGTTTTGCGGCGCGTATTCTTCCAGATAGAGCGCCGCGGCGACGCCCAGCGGGAAAGACAAGAGTAACGTCACCAGAATAGTCAATAATGTTCCCGCCAACGCGCCTCTCACGCCGGCGAGTTCCGGTTCGCGCGAGTCGCCGTTGATAAAAAACTCGCTGTTCCAGCGCTTTTCGATCTGTCCTTTTTGCTGCAACCGCGCCAGCCAGCCTGCCTGTGAACTGTCGATGCGCGTGCCTGATTCACCACTTTTTATGTTGGCTTTAAAATAACTGTCAGCGTCGTCGTCCAGTTGCACCCAGATAAGACGCTTTTGCCCGACGAATTCCGGATTTTCGAGCAACCAGTCTTTTACGATGAATTCTGCATTACCGCTGAATAATTTAAACAAACTTCGTTTATCGCGCCTGCCGCTAACTTCGGGAAACATCTGGTAAATCGATTTTTTTAGCACCCGTCGATAATTAGCTTCAAGTAACGCTTTTTGACCATTAGTTTGCTTATAGTCAGATTCGAGCCCCAGCCAAACGGGTCGATAATCGACTTCCAGCGCAACCCAGTGCTGGTGAAATGCGGGAACGGCCTTAATCACGATATCACCGATCAGGATCAGCACTAACAGGAACCCTAACGCGACCGCGCTAAGTCCCAGGTTACGAAATCGCTTTTCACTGCGATGGCGTTTTTTCAGGCTCAGAGCAACCCTGTCGGTTGTAGTTAAACCGCCGGTTTGTTGCTCCTGCCGTTTCACTTGTGAATTAGTCATACTGCTCTCTGTATTTTCGCACGACTTTCAAGGCGACAATGTTTAGCGCCAGGGTCGTAATGAACAACATTAAACCAAGGGCAAATGCCGCCAGGGTTTTGGGGCTATCGAACTCCTGATCGCCGGTTAACAAGGTCACTATTTGTACGGTGACGGTGGTAACTGATTCCAGCGGATTAACCGTTAAATTGGCGGCCATACCAGCGGCCATCACCACAATCATGGTTTCGCCAATCGCACGCGACACCGCCAGCAAAATAGCGCCGACTATTCCCGGCAGCGCCGCCGGTAACAGCACCTGACGGATCGTCTCCGACGGTGTCGCGCCCATACCTAAAGAGCCCTCTTTGAGAGAAGCTGGCACCGCGCTAATGGCATCGTCAGATAACGAGGAGACAAATGGAATGATCATCACGCCCATAACAATTCCAGCCGCCAGCGCGCTCTCGGAAGCGACGCTCAGCCCAAACCACTCACCCAAATCACGGATAAAGGGCGCAACCGTCAAGGCGGCAAAAAAACCGTATACCACGGTGGGAATTCCCGCTAGTACTTCGAGCATCGGTTTGGCGACCGAGCGCAAGCGCGAAGAGGCATACTGTGACAGAAAGATAGCAATCATCAAACCAACAGGCACCGCTAATAACATAGCAATCGCAGTGATCAACAGCGTCCCGGCAAACAGCGGAACGGCGCCAAAACTACCAGAAGACCCCACCTGATCTACGCGTAGCGCCGTTTGTGGGCTCCAGTCGGTGCCAAAAATAAACTGCCACGGCGTTACGCTCTTAAAAAACTGAATTGACTCGAATAAAACCGATAAAATAATCCCCAGCGTAGTCAGCACTGCCACCGCCGACGACGCCAGCAACAACCACTTAACTATGCTTTCTATTTTACTATGCGCCTTGTACTTGAGATGAAAGCGGGACAGCAGAAAAGCCACGCTCGCCGCTGACAGAATGATGATAAGAAAGGTTTTCAACCAACCCGCATAGCCGATCAGTTGTTGCAGATGAAGTGCGGCCCGGAACTTAGGGTCGCTGTCGACCATTGGTAGCAATTCCTGGGAAGACTGCTGCGCCAGAATCTGAATATCATTGAGGAAGAGTTCCAGCTCCTCCGGCGCCATCGACTGAACCGACTGCGGCAATTCGCTTACCATCAGCTGCTCGATGACCCCACCCTGCAGACTGCTCCAGATGATCAGCATCAGCGTAGCGGGCAATCCACACGCCAATACAGTGAGCAGCCCGAACTGACGAGGCAGGGAGGTCAGTTTTTTTGTTTGCGCAACTCCACCGGCCACGCGCACCGATCGATGAATACCAAGCCAGTAGCTAATCAGACTTAAAAAAATTATCACAAAAAACAGCGTTAGCGTATTCATCAACAGTTCCAAAAAAACGAGGCGACCTTCAGGCCGCCCCTAATAGACCTTATTCAGCCCAGATTACAGCGTTAGCGGCTGGAAAGACAAGACTGACTGACGCACATTATCCAGCTTATCAGCACCCAGCGGGATCAGCCCCTTATCACTTAGATAGCCATCTTCACCCATCGCATCTTCACTGGTGTATTCTTTCAGAAATTCCTTGATTCCCGGAATTTTGCCAACGTGTGAATTCTTTACGTAAAAATAAAGCGGTCTGGAAACAGGATAAGAACCATCGGCAATAGCGTCAAACGATGGCTGTTGACCATGAACCTGCGATCCCTGTAGTTTATCTGAATTCTGGTCAAGAAAACTAAATCCAAAAATTCCCAGAGCTTTTGGGTTGGCCGTCAACTTCTGTACGATCAGGTTGTCGTTTTCGCCTGCTTCAATGTACACATGATCTTCTCTGACTGAATGGCAGATAGACTTGTATTTACTCTTGTCACTTTTCTTGATGGCTTTTATCCAGTCAAATTTTTTGCAGCCACCTTCCAAAACCAGTTCAGCAAACGCATCTCGCGTTCCCGATGTTGGCGGCGGCCCCAGAACTTCAATTTTGGTCGCCGGAAAAGCCGGATTGATTTCGCTCCAGAGCTTGTACGGGTTAGGGATCAATTTTTCGCTACCGTCCTGAGCGGGTACTTCTTTAGCCAGGGCCAGGAATAACTGCTTAAGGGTAAAATTCATTTGAGCGGCAGATTTGGCGTTGGCAATCACGATGCCATCATAGCCAATCAAAACCTCGGTGATCGAGTTAACCCCGTTTTTTTGACACATTTGAAATTCACTTTTCTTCATGCGCCTGGAGGCATTGGAAAGGTCGGGTGTATCGATTCCATTGCTTGCGCAGAACAGTTTCATTCCACCACCGGTGCCGGTCGATTCGATTTTGGGCGTTTTAAATTGAGTACTTTTTCCGAAGCGCTCTGCCACTACCGTCGAAAACGGATAAACGGTTGAAGAGCCGACCGCGCTGATAGTGTCGCGGCCGCCGGCCAGAGCCGGATTAATAAACGCCAGGCTGGATAGCGTCAGCGTTGACGCCAGAACGATTAGTTTTTTCATGGTTTTTTCCCGATTGAAAGGTTAAGTTAACATCGAGTTACAGCCTAAAGGCGAGATATGACCAGTATATGACTGAAATATGACCGAAATATGACAAGGAGATTAAATGGCCGCTGCAAGTGATTTGGGTGGACGCATTCTAAAAGTTGTAGCGCCGGGTTTTATAACAGGATATTTAAAAAAGCCTTTGCCCATCGAGCCAACTGGCCGTGACTTCGCCGCTATCGTCCAGCAACACCATATTAGCTTTAAGGCCGACGCTTAATTCGCCCTGAGACGATGACAGGCCGAGAAACGCCGCCGGATAGCGACTTGCCATGTCAATCGCCCTGGATTGCGTTAAACCGGCCAGCAGCTGGCAATTTCTGACCGCCTGCGCCATCGTCAATACGGAGCCTGCCAGCCGCCCCTGCTCGTTGGTCAATTGATTTCCCTGGCGTTTGATCGTCTTGCCATCCAGTTTAAATGCGGACGATGGACTCGCGGCAGGCGGCATTGCATCGGTGATCAGTAGCATTTTATCTTTTTGCTGGCAGGCAATCGCGACCGTCGCCGGGTGAACGTGGACCCCATCGACAATGATCCCGCAATAACACTGCTGATTTCGCAGCGCCGCCCCGACCATCCCCGGCTCGCGCGCGCTAAACTGTGACATAGCGTTAAACAGGTGGGTAATGCCGGAAGCGCCCGCCGCGAGCGCTGCGTTGGTTTGTGCAAAAGTTGCATTGCTGTGCCCGAGACTGACGATCACGCCCGCCGCCACCAGCTCAGCAATTTGCTCCGGCGCGATTTGCTCCGGCGCGACCGTCACCAAAACTTTGCCCAAATTAGCGCGCTTAAACAAGGATAGCTCGTCCGGCCCCAGTGGCCGGATCTTGTTTCGGTTATGCACGCCTTTTTTTTCCAGGCTTAATCCGGGGCCTTCAAAATGGATACCGACAACGCCCAATTCCGGTCGTTTTCGTGCCTGAATCACCGCTTCAGCCGCGCGTTGCATTTTGTCGATAGAATCACTGATTAGCGTAGGTAACCAGGCTGTTGTGCCGTGCCTTTGGTGCGCTCGCGCAATGGACTGGAGTGTGGCGACATCCGGCGACTGGTTAAACAAAACGCCGCCACCGCCGTTCACCTGCACATCAATAAACCCGGGGACAAGGGTTCCCGGCAGACATTGCACGCCAGATGCCGCGGGCTCGATTTGAGTTATTTTGCCAGCGCTGAGGGTTAACGATTGCCGCGAAAGGATCTGCCCCTGACAATATATCGATTCAAACGACAGGCAGTTTGTGCTCATAGCGTCTCACAACAGTAAGCTTACCCCGACAGGGGATTGAAAAGGCGAGCGCCTATTTGACCGCTCGCCGCGACGGAAAGCAAGCTGAAAAAGTGGAGCCTTTACCCAGTTCGCTGCTGATGTCCAACTGACCACCGTGGTTTTCGACAATATGTTTGACAATGGACAGGCCCAATCCGGTTCCCCCAACACGTCTGGAGCGGTTAACGTTGACCCGGTAGAAGCGCTCGGTCAATCGCGATAAATGCTCCGGCGCGATCCCTTCGCCATTATCTAGTACGCTGAAACATAAACGCCCCTGTTCATCGGCTCGCCAGCAGATCTTGATCTTTGACCCCCGCGGCGAATATTTCATCGCGTTACTAATAATGTTCTGGCACATACTGAATATTTCGCCTTCGCAGGCAAAAAGCATTAACCTGGAATCAACAGATAACTCAAATTGGTGTGAATCTTCGGCTTTAATTTTTTTAAAGTCATCAATCAGACCGGTGATCAGACGAGCCATGTTAATCGGCTCACCTGAATTTTCTCTGAGGCCCCGCTCTTCCAGCTTGGACAGGGTCAGCAAGTCGTCGAGTATGCTCTGCATTCTGGTGGCCTGCTGGTTAGCGCTGGTGATAGCTTTTTGCATTGCCGGCGGTGTCTGAGTGCTCTTTTCCAGCATCTCTTCTTCCAGCATTTCCAGATAGCCAGCAATCACCGTGAGCGGTGTACGTAATTCGTGAGAAGCATTGGCGATAAAAGCTTTTCTTAGTTTTTGTACCGCCAACCGCTGGCTGATATCCCTGGCGGTGATCAAGGTTTGTGATTCACCAAAACGGACACTGTTGAGACTAAGTGTTTTTAAGGGGTCGACCGGCGAAATCATCTCAAGCTGGGTTACCGCATCTCCCGCGTCCAGCAGCGTCTGTAACGCCGGGTCACGGATCAGGTTATCCAGGCGCAACCCCTGATCGCGTTTGCGGTCGACCCCCAGAATATCAAGCGCATTTTGATTAGCCCACTCAATGTCCAGATTAGCATTGAGTACCACAGTGGCGTCTGGCAGCGCCGCGATAGTGGCCTCATATCGGCGTGCCAGTTGACCCAATCGTTGCTTATGCGTTTTGTTTTTTTTCTGGGTGCGGTGAATATGCTGCACGATTAACTGCCAGATCCCGTTTGAGTCAGGCGCGGTCGCAGTTTTTGCACCGGTTCTTATCCATTGTTCAAACGCCCGAATTTGAAATAACGTCCAGCCAATGTAAATTGACGCCGGCAGCAGGATCGCCCACAACCAGGCGCCAGACACCAGTCCAAACAGGAGTGCGGCGATTACCACAACAAGAATGCGAGAGAACTCCAGAGTCCAGGCATTGTTAATCATTAAGTAGCCTTTTATAAGATTTTAGCCGCAATTAACGGCATTTAGCCGTTTTTTTTAGTAGCCTTGTGAATTCTATCGCCGTTAACCATTGTCGCCAGGAGCAGAGAACAGGTAACCTACACCACGAACCGTTTTAACCAACACATCCCTGCCGAAGGGTTTTAAAATTTTACGCAGTCGTAATATATGGACATCGACGGTTCTTTCTTCAATGTAAACCGCCTGGCCCCAGACAAAATCCAGCAACTGAGTTCGCGAGTAAATTCGGTTCTGATGCTCGATAAAGAATTTCAGCAAACTAAATTCAGTTCGCCCAATATGCACGCTTGTGCCATCTATCTCAAGTTGATAAGAGGCCAAATCCAAAGTCATACCATCGACGGATATACAGTCATTTTCGTCGCTCGCCAAGCTTCGTCGCAGCAACGCCCGAATGCGTGCGCTGAGTTCTTTTATCGCTACCGGCTTAGTCAGATAGTCATCCGCGCCGCCATCCAGCCCTCTTACCTTGTCGGCCTCTTCCACGCGCGCTGTCAGCATGATAACAGGTAGCTCAGCCAGTACCGGATCTTTGCGTAGTCGTCGAATAAAGTCGACACCACTTTCTCCCGGCATCATCCAGTCCACGACCAACAGATCAGGTCTATTTCGAGCCATACAATCGCGGGCACTGGCGGCGCTATCGGCTTCAATCACCACATAATTTTCCCGCTCCAGTGCAAACCGCAGCATTTCCCGTATCGGCTGTTCGTCTTCTACCAATAAGATTTTTTTGCTCATTTTAATTACTCGGTTGCGTCACCGAAAAGTCGCTTTGCGCGCCGCTAATTTTTGAATTCAGGAGCCCTCCCAAAAAAAAGTGCCCCTCAATTAGAGTTTGAACCATTCTCTACTGGTTTAATGACACTATTATGACATTTTATCTGTCAGTCAAAAATGCCCTTGCGCAAGGTGTTGATTGACTCGATGGGAATAATTTACCATACTTTGAGCTAAGGTGAGTTGGTTCAAAGCGGCGATAACCCAGCTGGATAAACAAATACCCTGCTTGGGTAAACCGCAGGATGCAAAGGAATAACACTCTTACAGAGGTGATTCATGGAAGATACCGCCATAAGCCTGGCTAAAAATTTAATCGGCAAAACATCAATTCGTCATCATCAGGTGACACGTCGCGATATCAGACGATTCGCGCAGGCGATCGGTGATCAAAACCCGCTCTATTACGACGAAGAATTTGCCAAAACCACTTGTCATAAGGGCATAATAGCCCCGCCTCTTTTTTGTCAGACCTTTATCTTTAAAGATGTCCCTCCCGACCAGCTGCCGGACGACCTGTCACCTGCCGAAACCAACATTGCCCTGAACGGGATGAAAACTGTCGGCGGTAGCAGTGATTTTAATTTACACCAATGTGTCAGGCCCAACGACGAAATCAGAGTCACCACCCGGGTTCATGATATTTTCAGTAAACAGGGCAAGAGCGCGTTACTTTACTTTGTGCAGGTAGAGACCTGTTTTCACAATCAGGATGAATTACTGGTCGCCAGAGAATTGGCAACCTACATCAAACGTACCGACGCGCAATAGACTATTGCAGGCGAAAACATGAATACTAGCGACATCAATACTGACAAAATAAGCATTCCCCAAATTGGCGACCAGCTGCGACCACTGATAATAAAGCCGACTCACGCGCAACTTTTTATGTTTAGCGCGGTGACCTGGAATCGCCACCCCATCCACTACAGTCAGAGTGCAGCAGTAGCAGAAGGACACCCGGACGTTCTGGTGCAACGCGGCCTAATCGGCAATTTTTTTGCGCGAATGCTGAAGGAATCATTTCCTATCACATCCAAAATAAAGTACTTGAACTGGAAAGTCATAAACAGCGCCATACCTGGCGACGAGCTAAATTGCCACGGCACAATTTTGCGAGTAGTAACTACAAAAACAGGGTGGCTCCTGGACTGCGAAGTAACCATAAACAAACAAGACGGCCAATCTGTGGCAACGGGCCAGGCCAAAGTAGAGTCTCTCCGATAAGTCGTGTTTAGACCGCGAGTTCATACGATGTCGGTGTAAATAAATCTCTGGGAACTAACCAATGAAATTTTGCTGGTACTTTAATCGAGCTTATCACTCTTTTAAAAATACCGTACTAAATCGCCTTAAATTGCCGAAATTAAAAATAGAAAGGGGCTCATTGCCATAATAATAATTCCACCAGTCTCGCGGAAAATGAAGGCGGGAATAGCGGTAGATTTCGCCAACTCTTTCAGCTACTGGATTGAGATTATGTTCACCTGTCAACTGCTCCTTCATTTCAAGTTCCATACCGTCAATAAATAGCGCCGACTTGGGTTTGAGTACTTTAATTACATTGTTAAATGCAGCCTTCGCATCTCCCTGCTCTAAATGGAACAGGACATTTTGCAAAAACACGATGTCATATTTTTCAAACTTTTCCACCAGATCCGGATCCAAAAGATCCGCTACCAGAAATTCAATTTTTTCAGCAATATTGCTCTTAACCACCAGATCCTCATCTTTTTCGTCAAAAGTGAATGTAATAAAATCTCGCGGAATCGGACTGACGGAAATAACTTTAGCTTTACCGTACCTAGCATGCTTCGCGTGCTCTACATTGTACGAATGTAAATCTGAGCAGACTATTTGAAATTTTAGTTCCGGCAGGGTTTTCATTAAATGCGACGCGATAGTATAAGCTTCCGACCCATTTGAGCCAGCAAACACGGCTATTTTCAGTGGCTCCTTTAGATCAGGACTCAAATGTTTAACGATTGTCTCGGATAGCAATTTCAATTGCCCGGGAGAACGATAAAAACTGGTATAAGTATGTGTCTGAGAACGTTTACTGACAGCAATTTTTTTTTGATGTTGATATTTTCCATAATGAAATAACAGGATATTGATAACAATTCTATCCATAAAAAATAGATAAATTGACTTTAGCGACGAATAAACCTTTCCTTTTTTCATACGAGTATTTTCCTTTAACGCTGCTTCGAAATGCTTTTTGTGTTTTATTGGCGAACATTCTACCTAAAGCCTGGGAACCCCCGCCCAGAACAATTCATCCAGGGTCAAATTTGACTTAACCTTGCCATTTTTTTTGTGTCGTATTTTTAGCTCGCCGACTTTCTCATATCCACTTTTTTTTACCCCGCGCAGTGAACGTGAATTAAAGTGGTCGACGAATCCAAATAATCTGGTAATACCCTCGTTCTCCAGCAAAGATAGAAGCTGTACATGTCGCATTGCTTGAAAACCATAGCCTCTATATTTAGGATGAGTAAAACCTTTATAATTGTAAATGGTGTCATCTGGAAGATTTAAATGGAAACCGTCGCTTATATAAGCCAATTTACTACGCCAAACCCAGGCAAATCCTGCGAGAAACTCACCATCAAGTTGCAACAAGCATTGAACATGACCGTTTTTAACCCGATCAATATCCACTTGACCAATTCTATTGTCAGGGTCCTGACTGAAAAACATCAGCTCTTCGAGCGAAGCAAATTTAAACGTATGATTTTTTGCCGCCTCAACTGCTTTTGGGATCGCTTTCGGCGTCGAGAGCGCATATAAGATCAACCTTCTCGCGCCCAAATTAAGCAATCCAGACCAGGCTATCCTTAGCGCCTCTTTCACCCCGAAATTTTGCTGTTTTTCGAGTATTATTCCAAGGTAGTCTGTTATTTTCATTGTTCACTATCTCCATTTGACTTTTTCGTCCGTTATAAAATGTATTCTCCCTCCATTTCACAATGGCTCTTGAACTATTCGCATTTATCTTATTTTCTCTTAATTCCCTGAGGCTAGTTTTTTCTTATCCAGCCATACCGACAAAGCTAAAATATCAGCCCGGCGCACTCAGGATCTAATGCGCTATTATTTTTCAGCTGTTCTATCGCAGACTGAGCGCTTTTTCCCTGGTTTATTTGAGTAGTTAATTTCGCAATCAAAGAAGTACATTTACCCACGACATTATGTCCGACAGTACCTGGTACAGTAACCAACTCACTGCCACTAATTCTACTTTTCACCTCAATCGCATATTGATAGATTGCTCTTTGGTCGCCAGACGACCAGAGTATGAGCGTTGGCGTCGTGATTCTGGCAAGATCCCGTACCCATTTCTGGCCATAAGACGCGGTAACTGTGAGGGCTTGTAGCGCTCTGCTTTGAGTAAATATTGCTTTGTAGATATTCCCCGTTGCCAACCAGGTAGCAGTGCGATTGATAATGCCTGGCTTTATCAAATAGTTTAACGCTCCCTGATACCGCAAAGAACCGGTGTAGCCCGACGGAGACAACAATAGCAAGGCATTTACCCGATCGGGATAGTTGGCCGCTAGCCAGGCCGCGAGCGACCCCCCCATTGAAACGCCAACCAGAGTAACGCGGCTGACTGCTAACTCGTCCATTAAGCTGATAACTCGCTTGCCTTGTGAAGCTAACGAGTATGAGTCTGTGTGCCACTCAGACTTCCCAAAGCCGGGTAGATCTAGTCGAATGGTACGCGGGTTTTGTTTTAGCTCAGGCCACAATTTTTTCCAGTTGGACATTTGGGAATTAAATCCATGCAAAAGTAAAATGGCGCTATCGCCCACCCCCACATCCTGATAATAAATTCGGCCATTATCGAAGGATAGGTATTTTCCGCCGCTAATTGCATCAGCAGCATAACTCTTTGGACTGATCCGGTAGAGAAAATAAATGCTGACAAAATAAATACTTATCAGTAGCAGCAAAAAACTTATCATTTGAACGTATTTTCGTCGTTGTTTATTTTTCATTCATGCGCCCATTCGGAGAGGCTATAACATCTATTTGATCCAGGTTTTTGTTAGAACCTGGTATTGAGTAGTAGAAGTCAGCTGGATTCATCTAATACAAACCTGCTATTCAACCACTCAGTTATGGTGTCGGTCAAATTTTGCCTGTCCTCTTTGAGCGGGAATATATGCTCGGCGTTTTCGAGATAAGCCGACTGAATATTCGTGCCAAAGTCCAGTTGAGTAAAGCTATCCGCCAGCTGTTGTTTGTAGTTATACGGCCAGCTAGCGGTATAAATACATAATAAGTTTACATTTCGTTCAATAAATTTTCGGTAATCTGATTCGACCTGTCGTTTAGTCGGCGTTACAAATTCATACTCAAAAGTCTGTAACGATTGTTGCTGTGTTTCCGAAAAAAAGTCCGTGGCTTTAGTCAGTGCTTTTTTTGCTAAGGTTATCCAGGAACTCAAACGGATTAACTTGGGTGCGTATAAGTTAAAATAATACTTTGCCGTCGGGTAGGCATAGCCGTCGATGCTAACAGCGCCAACTACTCTCGGGTCCAGCACCATCGCTTTGTGGGCATTATCTGCGCCGGTACAGATCCCCATTACGATAAAACGATCGATATTGTAGTGCGCTTCAAGAAAATCCATCACCGCGCCAATATCTCTCATGTTTCGCTCATCATGATCGTGCATATCTACCTGACGTTCGCTGTCACCTATTCCGGATAGATCGAACCGAAAAGTATTAAATCCCAGCTCAGAAAACTCTCTCGCCAACTTTACATACAATCTAAATGGGCCAACATGCGGTAGCAAGCCAGAGTTCACGAGCAGAATCACGGGCAAGCTGGGTTGACTTTCACAGCAATCGCTGCTGGTGTAAACCCCGACTAACTGCGGTTGATGTCCGACACAGACAGCCTGCTCATTCACGAGACTCCCTCCTTAACTTTATTAACAATAATATCCAGGTTTTTACCGGGCAAATAGGTCGCCAGATCAGTATAGTTCTCGAGCGATGATAACTGTTCGTCGACCGGATGAAATTCGAATCGACGGGTCTTTTCAATAAACTGCTGCCTCAATGTCTCAATTTTATCATTTTGGTTGTCATAATCTGATGCAACCAGGGTAACTTTTGCCGCTTTGGTTAATCCTTGACCAGAAAACAGGTTGGCGCTACACAAAGAACGTCTGATGCTCTTGGGAAAATCAAAACCGACTATTTCCGTGTTGTTTTTCCTGACAGGCGTCTTCCTGATGAGATTCAATTCTTGAACCGTTTCACTATATTTGAACAGTAAACTCTTCACGTATTTTTCACCGCTGAAAACGGGTTGCCACAAGATTAATTGCGCTACATTGGCGACATTTGCTAATGACGCAAGCGTCGCGCCAAATCGTAAGCCAACGATCGAAATCGACTCGTGACCCGAAGATTGAATCAGCATTCTCGCTGCCGCGTTTATGTCAAAACACCACTGTTCAACCCCACCCTCGTCGTCGTTACCAAAGGAATCGCCGGTAGCAAAATAATCAAAGCGTAGTACATCAAATCCGTTGCTGGAGAGCTTCAGGGCAAGCTGTCGAAAGGCCCAGTGCGCACTAATACCTTCAAGATAAAGTGGCGAGCACAGTAGCACGGCACCCTGCGAATCAGCCCTCTGATGCGCCGGGTGATAAACCCCATACAAGGTGGCATTAGGGCCAAAATAGATGGGTTTTGCTAGTTCTCTGGGATGAGTCGCTAAAGTGTCGCTTGTCTGAGTGGTTGGGCGAGCCAGCTCAATATTATTAACGGTCGTTGAGGTGCTTATAGTGGATGCAATTTGCGCTAAACTATCACCGATCATCGACAAGGGGGTTATATCGACACCAAAGTTTTTTCTAATCTGGGATATCGCCTGCATCGCCAAAAAAGAATGACCACCCAGCTCAAAGAAATTGGCGTCAACGGAAATTTCAGAAATACCAATAAGGTCCTGCCAAATTCGGGCGAGCGCTTTCTCGGTGGCCGTAGCTGGTTTGATAATTGATGGATAATTGTCGTTCTTGCTTTCGGCAGGTTTGGGTAGGGATTTTCTATCAATTTTTCCGCTGACCGAGAGTGGGAATTTTTCTATTTCGATAAAATATTGCGGGATCATATAGCTGGGAAGTCTCATCTTCAGGCTTTCTCGCAATTTATCGACTTTGACCTGACAACTTTGCGAAGCTTCGAAATATGCCACTATTCGCTTATCTCCTGGTGTATCTTCCCTGACAACGGCCACGCATTGCTTTATCCCTTCTAACTCAGCGATTGACGACTCAATCTCGCCTAACTCAATTCGCAAGCCTCTGATCTTAACCTGAAAATCAATCCGCCCGATATATTCCACCTGCCCATCGCTTGAAAATCGGGCCAGGTCACCACTCTTATAAAGCCTGGCCGACGGGTCATCGCTAAATGGATCCCTGATAAATTTTTCCGCGGTCAAACGGGGACGATTAAGGTAACCTTGTGCTACCTGGACTCCACCGATATGCAACTCGCCCTGAGAACCAATGGGCACCGGCCTTAGCTGCTCGTCCAGAATATAAATTTGCGTATTGGCAATTGGTTTTCCAATTGGTACCAGCTTTCGCTTGGTATTCGGGCGACATTGCCAGTAGGTTACCTCAATCGCGGCTTCCGTCGGGCCATAAAGATTGTGCAGTTGCGCTCTACACAATGAGAAAAACTGCTGTTGTAAATCAAAGGACAAGGCCTCACCGCTACAAAAAACCTTGGTTAAGCTATCGCACTGAGCGCGGGTCGCCGTATCCACAAAAACCTTCAAAACCGAAGGAACAAAATGAGTTGAAGTGATCTGCTTTTGTTCGATTACTCTTGATAGATATAGCGCGTCCTGGTGTCCACCCGGCTTTGCCAATACCAGACGAGCGCCGCAAGCAAGTGGCCAAAAAAATTCCCAAACAGACACGTCAAAGCTGTAAGGTGTTTTTTGCAAAAAACGATCGTCGCTACCCAACTGAAACTTATTGAGCATCCACTCAAGACGATTGACTACGCCTCTATGATTATTAACCACGCCTTTAGGATTTCCTGTCGAACCAGAGGTATAGATCACATAGACCATATTGTCCGCTGATGAATTCGATACCAGATTGCTAACTGAATTAGCTGCAACGGTCTCCCAGTCCGAATCCAGACAGACGCATAATGCACTATTTTCAGAAGGTATCCGTTCGAGCAGATGCTGCTGGGTTAAAATAATTGAAGCGCGAGTATCCTGTAGCATAAAAGCCAGACGCGCCTGCGGATGTTCCGGGTCTAGCGGAACGTAAGCTCCACCGGCTTTAAGTACGCCGTAAAGTGCAATAACCAGCTCAAGGGATCTTTCAGCACAAATACCGACAATCGCGTCTTTGCAAACGCCGTGACTGCGTAAGTAATGTGCCAGCTGGTTAGCTCTTTCATTTAACTGGCGATAGGTCAATAGCTGACCCTGATAGTCTAGAGCAATTTCATCGGGCGTTTTCTCCACTTGCTTCTCAAAAAATTGGTGCAAACACCTGGGTTGTCCAAAATCTTTAAACGTATCATTCCAGTCACGGATCTGTTTTTGTTCCTCTTCTGGCAAAACAATCGAATAGTGGTCTATCTTTAGTTCATGATTATCGAGTACGCTATCGGTTAACCGGTCAAAGCGTTTAAGCAGCATCTGCATACTGCCAGGGTCAAACAGATCATCGCTATACTCCAGCGCCAATCGATAACCAAAATCGCCTTCTGTTATCGTCAGACTCAAATCCGTTTTTGCAACCCGTCCTTCCCATTGAATTAGCTCAGCTGAAAGTTTATCGCCCAGTTGGCGCACAGGTTCCGATTGAACGTAGTTGAACATTGTCTGATAAATCGGTGTTCTACTCGCGTCTCGCTCGGGACTCAATCGAGACACCAGTCGCTCGAAAGGAACGTCTTGATTGTCATAAGCGAGCAGGCAACGCTCCTTCACTCGCTTTAGCAGTTCCGCAAAAGTCATCTGCTTATCAATTACGATCCTCAATGGTAGCGTGTTGACAAAAAAACCGATCATCGATTCGATCTGAGTCATATTTCTGTTAGCAACGGGAACGCCAACAATGAGGTCTTGCTGAGCGCTATAGCGGTGAAGCAACAAATAGTACAACGACAGGAAATACATAAAACTCGTGACACCAAGCGCTTTACATTGACGCTGAAGCAATTGCGTTCTCGAGCTATTTATCACCACTACTTCGGTCGTACCTGCTGCGGAACGTACAGGCGGCCTTAACCGTTGCTGTGGCAAAGACAATACGGGAAGATCACCTTTTAAGGTATCCAGCCAGACTTCCAGCTGCCGAGTAACCTCATCGCCATCTACACACTGATTATGCCACTCCGAAAAGTCCGCAAACTGCTGCGGCAATGGTCGTAAGCGAGACTTATTATTCTCGCTGCCCCCCTCAAAAAAACCTGCTAAATCGTCCAGCAGAACTTTAACAGACCACCCATCAAAAATTATGTGGTGAATGACCAGAAACAAAATAAATGAATCGTCAGCCAATTTGATTAGCTGGATTCTAAAGAGTGGATAGGACGATAAATCGAATGACTTTAAGAATTCGTATGACAAATGTTTTTCCAATAATTCCGAGCTACATCCGGTTAAATCAACGCTCTCGATTATCACTTTATTGGTTCTGTTGATATATTGGCGCGGGCCATCGCCAGTTTCTTTGAAGTAGGTTCTCAGAATGTCGTGCTTGGCGAGCAACGCATCAAAAAACCTGGTCAGCGTGTGCTGTTCGACCTTACCCGTCAGCTTGATAACAACTGGTATATTATATATCGGACTTCCCGGCTCCAGCCGGTCGATAAACCATAAGCGTTTTTGTGCATAAGAAAGTGGAGCGTATTCTCTTTGCGATTGAGTCGCTATGCTTATCTTATTTTTCGCACTCTGCTCGTCATTTTTGCTTTCTGCTCTATTCAACTTGCCGTCGATTATCGGCGCCAGTGCTTGTATCGTCGGTTTGTCAAATACAACGCTAAGTGGAATTTTTACCCCGTATTGATTCGATATTTTCGATATTAGCTGCGTGGCCAATAGCGAGTGACCGCCAAGGTCAAAAAAACTCGATTCAATTGATGGCATGTCCACGCCTATTAATTCCTGCCAGAGACCGAGCAGGTATTTTTCGGTTTCGCTCAATGTGACATGCGAGTTAAGATCCTTCTCACTCTCACTACCAATTGGTTCAGGCAACGCTTTGCGATCTATTTTTCCATTCGGCGTTAGCGGAAACTCCATAAGTTTTTCAAAGTGTTGCGGAACCATGTAACCCGGCAGCCGACGTTTCAGATACGCTCGCAACTCGCCAGAATTGATAACCTCAATATCAGGACTGATGTAGTAGGCGACAATCCGTTTATCATTCACCTTGTCCTCGCGTACAACGACAATCGCCTGACTGATACCGCTAAATCCTAGTAACTGATTTTCGATCTCGCCTAACTCAATGCGATAACCTCTCACTTTAACCTGAAAGTCCAGACGGCCCAGGCATTCAATATTACCGTCCTCTCGTCGACGAACTCGATCGCCGGTTTTATACAAGCGAGCGCCACTTTCGCCTGAAAAAGGATCATCAATAAATTTTTCTCGCGTGAGCTTCGCTCTTCCCAAATAGCCCTGAGCAACGCCGTCACCGCCTATCCATAATTCTCCGACTTTATCGTCAGGCACCAGCCGCTGATCCTTGTCGACAATGTACACCTGCGTTTTATTAATCGGCGTGCCAATCAAAGGCGTTTCGTCACCAACAATTTTATAACAGGTTGACCATACAGTCGTCTCTGTCGGTCCGTACATATTCCACACTTGTGCGACTATTTTTGTCAGTTGCGAAGAGAGGTTCTGAGGAATACTTTCACCGCCAGTGAGCAATTTAAGGTCGGATTTTCCTCGCCAGTTAGCCGCCAGCATCATTTGCCACAAAGAAGGAGTCGCCTGCATCACGGTAATATCGTGTTCGAGCAGTAAACCTTCTATTACAACCGGATCTAAAGCTGATTGTCGGCTCACAATAACCGTGCTGGCGCCAACGGCAAGCGGCAGCAGTAGCTCCAGCACGGCGATATCGAATGAAATAGTGGTGACCGATAGAACAACATCATCGCAACATAAACCCGGCCGTTCACTCATGGCGCACAAAAAATTGCTCAGGTTACCTTGCGTTAACATCACCCCTTTCGGATTACCGGTCGACCCCGAGGTGTAAATCACGTAGGCCAACAACTGTTCGTCATCGCACGATGCGGAGTTGTTCTCTAAGCTGTTGTCTCCAGTATTACTCACGACAGGTTCAATATCTGAAACACTGGTGCCCCTGACTGTGCCGTCGTAGATAACCTGCTTCGCGTCTATTTTTTCTATTTTACGACTGCCAACCAGAGCATCGAACGAACTATCCAGAACAATATGTGAGACACCGGCGTCGTCGAGAATATATTCAATTCGTTGCCTGGGATATTCCGGGTCCAAAGGGAGATAGCTCGCTCCGATTTTATGAATAGCAATAATGGCCACTGGCAGGAGTTCTGAACGGGGCAATAAAAGTGCGACAATACAGCCTTTGCCGACGCCTTTCTTTAGCAGACAGCGGGACAATAACGAAACTTGCCGGCTAAGTTCAAGATAGCTAAAGCGACCCGTTTCAGTAATTACCGCTACTTTATTTTTGTGGAGAGCGACCTGCTCGTAAAAATATTGGTAAAAGAGCTTTCTGTCGAGGGAGTCGCCATGAATCTTACTATGATTATCGCCTGAACTTTTGCGTTGTTGACGCAACTTGCCTGGGTCAGGCGCTGGTCTCACGCAAACATCTAGGTCAGCTCTACAATTACCGCCGTCAGTTAGTTTTTCGTCTTCCATAGTCAATTACTTATCCTGTCACAACCCGGCCGGAGCTGCAAAGTCAACCAGTTAAACTTATCAAAAGCACCTTATTCTCTACCCGCTCACTTTGGCCTGGCGCACATATCATCGCAGATGGATCAGGCTGGATAGAAATTTTGGGTTAGCTTGGTGTGCAACCGATTCCTTACAAATAAGCAATCCGTGCAGACCGCCATAGAAAAACACAGAGTACGCGCATCACGCGCCACTTTCATCAAAACGGGTGAAACCTGTCGGTTGTTCTGTGTGTCTGGCTGGTGTTGAATAAACAGGATGATTCGGAGAATAGGTATCGCTATAGACTGACTGATAAACGGAATGATACTCCGGCCGATACCGCAAACGGGTAGATTTTTTGCAACTTGATGACTCATAATCGTCCTTAACTCGTCATATTGTTTCGTCCTTGCTCAAATTATACTCTCAAATTTTTCGCGAAAACAACTGTTTCCTAAAATTGAGGCGAACCTGCACTATTGCAAGGATTCCGTTTATCCTGGTGATTTATCAAAGACGGTCAGTTATCATGATCGGTGTTAATCGCGGCAACATGAAAACCAGGCAAGCATTATCAGCGATAATTCTACCTGTTAGTCGCACGCCGCAAAGTTTGTAAATGGATTTAGTTATACGGATATGGCCAAGGTTGAGCAAAAACTAATGACAAGCTATCAAAGAGCGATCCAGAATATTTTACCCTCCGGCTGTCACTGGCACTTTGCAACTGCGACGCCACCTTCATTTAAGCTCTATTCACAGGAGCGTGCTTACACTAGCAAAATGTCTGACAAGCGGCTGGCAACATTTAGGGCTGGCCGTCACTGCGCACACAATGCGCTGCAATCTATGGGGGTAGAAAGCTTTCCTTTGCTGGTCGGCGATAAAGGCGCTCCGCTTTGGCCGCCACAGATAGTTGGCAGCATTTCTCATTGCGAAAACGCTTGCATTGCCGTCGCCGGCTATTGCGAGCAATTGTCCGGCATTGGAGTAGACGTGGAGTCAAGCGCACCGGTCGGCGACGACCTGTTACCTTTGATATGCACTGATCAGGAATTAGAGACAATATCGCGATCAGCAACTGTTGGCGCGCAAGCCAAGATTATTTTCAGCATTAAAGAATCTCTGTTTAAGTGCCTCTTCCCAATTGTTCATCAGTGGATAGACTTCAAAGACGTCAGCATTAGCCTCTTACCTGCAACTCAAAGTTACTCGATAGATTTGGGCCTGGAGTTTAAAAAGCTCATCGCAAAGGACGCCTTGCGCGGCGCATGGTCAGTAGAAGATGATTATATTTTTACCAGCAGTTGGTATCCAAACGCGCAATAGTATTGCGATCATTTAGGTATAAAATAACCGGTGCATCGACTGCCAAATAATTAAGGAAATCTGACTCAGTGAACCTTACAAAAAACTCTATCAACAGCACACTATTGGTAAAGATCAGACAAGCAATTCAACAGGATCTGGATACCCGTTCGCCGATAGCTTTTCGCGTTAAACTTATTTACGCCGACGACCGAAAAATCTATCGAATTACTCTGAAGCAGTCTCAACGGTTCTATATTTTAAAACTCAGAGGCGACAACGCGACCAAACAAAGTGATCGGGATATCAACGATTTGGCCAAGGAATACGAGTTGTTGAACAACGCCTGGAACTACGCACAAGATTTTCCTGCCAACTTGACTATGTCGCGCCCGGTCGCTCTCTGGCCCGAAGATAAAGCAATATTACTGAGCGGTTGCGCCGGAAAAAATCTCAACGCGTGGTTTAATCGGGGCATTTTCAGGTGGCTATTCTCGACTAAGCCCCTGGAGATGACCCTATCTCAGTGTGGTTTGTGGCTTGGGAACTTTCATCAGCGCTCTTGTCAAATTGCCGATAGCGGCAGCTACCTGGTTCACCGAGCACAGCATCTGGACCGAATGCTCGCATTTCTTGACGCCCTGCCACACCCGCCTCTAACGCCCCAGCAAACAAAAGCGATAAAAAGCACCTTTGACCAATTATCCGCTCAGCAAACTGAAGAAATGGTAGGAATGGTGCACGGAAACTTCGCTTATCGTAATATTTTACAAACGCCGGAACAGATCGGCCTGGTCGACTTTGAAGACGCGCGCGCGGATCTTTCAGCTTACGATCTAGGTCAGTTTATCGCGGAAATTTTATTCAAATCACAAATTCCCTGGTTACGCCCCAGCACAAAAAAACTTGTAGATGCTTTTAAAGTAACCTACCAAAAGAGCTGCCTGTTTCACGAATCTACCGTTCAGGCGTACACCGGCTATCATCTGGTAGTCAATCTTTATGAGCACTGCGCTCGCGGCAACAGTGGGCGGTTAGCAACTCAGATAATCAAATTTAGAGTGAGGTATCTGCTAAAGCTCCTCAACAACTGGCTTTCAAAGTCCGACTCTCACCGTCATAAAGTCGGGTCGTAGCACTCAACTGCCTATCGGAGATTTAATCCAGCGTATAAATTCTGATCCAGTTACCTTCGCTTACAAAGACCAGCTCACCATTGGGCCCGATGGTCACGCCTTCAAACTGGGGAGCGCCGGTTAACGCCAACTGGGAGATAATTGCGCCTGTCTCAGGGTCGACCTGGATCGCCTTACGGCTTTCCTGGCTGACTATGATCAAATGACCGGTTCTATCATCGTAAACCATCCCGGCAATATCGGTGACCACGCCGGCAAACTTTTCTTCAGCGTCGAAAGGCTCAACCACGGTCAGATTGCTATCGTAAGACAGCAGCTCCATCGGATCCTGAGCCGGCATGTCAAAGTAGACTACTTTCATAAGCGCACTACTGCTTGACCCCGTTCCTTCCTGGCAGGCGTAGACGCGCGCCAGCGTTTGACCAGAGGCTTTGCGCACGGTTACGCCTTCAAGACCTTTGTTGCTCGGTGGTCGCGGTAGCAGGCGATAACCTTGAGTCTGGCTATAACTGCCGTTAATGTTGCCGCTAAACTCTTCCACCAGCAGCTTATGCGCGTAATTTTGCTCGGTCACCACCATCACCTCGTTGCCGCCGACAAAGCCCAGACCTTCCGTATCCGAATTAATACTGGATATGCTAAATTGTCCCAAAAAGGCGAAGTTTTCATCGTAGCGGTACACGGTCGCACTGCCGTTTCTGACCACCAGGTACTGCTGCAGACTTTCATGCCAGGTTATGCCGGACGCATTTGTCGACATTTCACCTAATTGAAAAGCATCGTTAGGTGCAGAATAGTCGGCGATTAAAACGCCACTTTGTGCGCCTGTCTCAACGAAAACAGCGGATACTGAACGGGCTTGATCCATAATTACAGCGCAATCGCCGCCGCCACTACAGTCACCCGCCCAGGAATCAAATTCATAGCCAGAGGCGGGTGTTGCAATCAAGCTGATTTGGCTATCCTGCTGGTAATTTTCGGCGCAGTCTGAGCCGCAACTAATTCCCGAAGGGGAAGAAGTAATACTACCCTGACCCGAGACCGAAACGGCCAGTTCAAAATCTTGCGACACCGCCACCTCAACAAAGGTCGCGCTGACTTGCGTATTGGCGGTCAGCGTCACGCTACAACTGGTATCGCCGCCGCAAGCCCCTTCCCAACCTTCGAAAACAAAGCCATCGGCCGCCGTTGCCTGCAATGAGATTTCGGTATTTTCCTGATATTCACCGCTGCAATCGCTACCACAATTGATTCCCGCGGGATCGGACAACACCTGGCCGTTTCCACTAAGGGAAACGCTCAGAGAATAATTCACCGGCTCAATTATTTCGGCAACAAATACTGCGGCAACGGTTTTGTCTGAATTCATCATTACACTACAGCTGCCGCTACCGCTACAAGCGCCGTTCCATTGTTCAAATTGATATCCCGATTTTGGCGATACGGTCAACTCAACCTGGCTATTTTGATCCACTGTCGCGCTGCAATTACTATCGCAATTAATCGTGCCGTTATTGCCGCTGATTACCCCGCTGCCGGAAACTTCGAGAGTAAGCATGCTTTTAACCGCTACAGGTGGTTCTTCTTCTGTAGTGGAGCCACCACCACAGGCGCTTAGTAAAAGAGCAAGCAAGACAAACAATGTACTCTGGACGACCTTACTCTGAGCTAATACGCCTTGAATAAGAGGGGTAAAGTGTGAGATTTTCGAATTTAACATGAAGCAAACAAACCTTGACTGAGTCAATAAACGGGTGAGAAAAAAGCCAAACATCCTGTTTGCATTAACTATCGGTTGATCCTGCCATTTCTCTACTCAGAATCCAGAAAAAAATCGATTTCGTTGCTCCGCTGTGACTTGGGTCTCACCGCAAAAGCCAACCAGGTTCAGTTTGTTAGGGAATTCAAAAACGACAGTTCTTAGTCGGAGAGATACCTTATAACAACGCAGTATTAAACAACTGGTTTATAGTACAAGTTAACCATAATTGAAAAAGCATTGGGCAACCCGGCGAGATTTTTTGATGATATTAACGGACGAAGCTGATAAGCTTTATATTGCTGTTGTCAAACAGGTTTTTGTGGCCGATTAGCAAAAACAAAACAAGGAAAACGTTACAGGGCCAATGAACCAACAACCAAGCTCAAAGAATTCTAGCCTGGGGAAGAAGTTTTTTTTACGTTATCACAAGGAAGCGATGAATGACGTTTTATGTTCAAAAATCCTACTTGAAAGTTGTAGTCCGAAGTACCCTCTTTCTGCTGGGTTTGACTCTAGCCGGCTGCGGCAACATTGATGTTTCTAAAAAGCGACTGCAAGCCAGCGATGTGCGCCCAACCGCCGAGTTGATCCCCGCTTTCAACGGCGCCACTCTAATCTCGGACTTTGTCGCTGTCGGCCCGCCTAAAGCACTTGCCAGAATACGCTCCAATGCATCTGGTATAACCTGGGATCCTTATCTAGAACAGTACTTTGTCGTACAAAATAATGCGGCGACTATCTTTCGCTACGACCGGAAATTTAACTATCTTGGCCAGCTGGAAAAACGCGGAAATATTAATAATGACACCGAAGGATTGAGCGCAATCGACGGTTCGGGACTTTTATTAGTCACTGAAGCAAATATCGCTTATAAAATTAGCTTTAATCCGGCTAAATCGGGAAAAGGGGGTTATTCTGCAGTCTCTAGTTATCAACTTGAGCCTCCACCACTTCGCAGAAATAAGGGCTATGAAGCAATCGCTTATCGCGCAAAAGATGTGAATAGACCCGCCAGAATATACGCCGGGAGAGAGGGAACAGCTCGCTATAAAAACGCTACTATGAGAGTCGTCTACTTTGGCGAAAGAAAACCGTCTTTTTTCAACTCGCCCAGTTTTTCCTATCGAGATAGTTCATTCAGCGTATCAGAACCATTTAACGCGGAAATTAAGTTTGCTGGCGTAATATCGGACATTGCCGGCATGACTTTTGACCCAACCGGTAGCAGTCTGATCATTGTAAGTCAGGAATCCAGCAAGGCCATTCAGGTCGACCCCGATAGCGGCGAGATCATCTCACAATTACCGCTTGCTGGCGCGCCAACTTACGAAGGAATCACGGTGGGTCCAAACGGAGAACTTGTCTTGGTTAGTGAGAAAAACCTGGTACAAATTTATCGTAAGAAAAATGACGAGAACTCCGCCGAACGTAAGGAGCAGTAAAAATAACACCATGAAAAATAAAAACATCATTCTATTCTCATCCGATGACTGGGGTTGGAAGACCAGCAAGTACCAGTTATCAACGCGATTTTCAAAATCTAACCGTGTGCTCTTTGTCTCTTCAATTGGCTTTCGTTCACCTGGCGCGTCTGCCGCAGATCTAAAGCGAATTTTTAGCAAGCTCAAGCAGTTTTTATCTGGGGTCAAAGAAGTTGAAAAAAATCTTTATGTGTTAACGCCCCTGGTTATTCCCTTTTCTTGGTTTCCCGCCAGAAAATCAATAAACATGCTGATATTTAAATTTCAACTTGGCTGGGCCAAACGCAAACTTAAAATGAGTGCGCCCTATTTATTTGTATTTTCTCAAAATTGGTACGGCTACATTCGTGACATGAAAAGAGAAAAACTTATTTATTACACAGTCGATGAACAGGCCGGCTTTAATGGATTAAATGGCTCAAATTTCGCCGAATTAGACCGTAGCATGAATACCATAGCCGATATTATTTTTTGTTCTGCACGCACGCTGTATGACAAAAACAGAAAATCTAATTCCAATACTCATTACATGCCGCACGGCGTCAGCTATGAGTTGTTTGCCTCTGCTCTGGATACAAACACAGCGATCGCTGATGATATGAAGTCGATTCCAGGTCCGATCCTATTGTTTTTTGGTCACATATCTTACGACTGGGTTGATCAGGAGTTGATCAAATACCTGGCAAGACAAAAAACTGACTGGTCGTTGGTGTTGGTGGGACGTTATTCAATGCGCGCAGACGAATTTTCTGGTTTTAACAATATCTATCTATTGGGTGAAAAAGCTTTCGAAGATCTTCCTGGTTATTGTAAGGGCGCGGATCTCGGAATTATTCCTTTTGTCTATTCCACCCTGACAAACAATTGCAATCCGTTGAAGCTGCCAGAGTACGTCGCAGCTGGATTACCGGTGGTATCGACTGATATTCCCGAAGTCAGGCGAGCCTACGCTGATAAAACCTACATTGGCGAAAACAAGGATTCATTCCTACAGGCGTGCGAACGGGCACTAGTCGATAACGACAACGATCGCAACCGAACGAGGGCAAAAGCCATGGCGGAGCACAGCTGGGATCAGCGCGTCAACTCGATATACCGCATTGTTCAGGCGGGATAACAAAAGCGATAAAAAAACGTCAACAAACCAATTTTCTTTGTCAGGAATAGTCAGATGTGCGGTATTGTCGGGATCTATAATTACAAGTCTAACAAGAAAGTATCGACCACTGCGCTGGAGTCGATGAGCGAAGCGATTGCTTATCGAGGACCGGACGGTCATGGTTATTATTATGACCACAAGCTCGCTTTCGGGCATCGCCGACTCACAATTATAGACACCTCCGAGCGTGCAAACCAGCCGATGTCGAGCGCCGATGAAAGTCATATTATTTGCTATAACGGTGAAGTTTATAACTATCTTGAAATCAAGAATCAACTAGTCAAAGACGGAGTCAATTTCAAGACCACCTCTGACACCGAAGTAATTCTCGAGCTGTTCCAGAAAGAGGGTGTCGATAGCCTAAAGCGATTGAATGGCATGTTTGCATTTGCGATTTGGAACAAGCAAACCTCTCAATTGGTATTGGCCCGTGATCGACTTGGCATCAAACCACTTTTTTACGCTTTGACTAAAAATGGGATTGTTTTTGCTTCAGAAATCAAATCGATTTTGCAGTTACCGGAAATAAAACGAGACGTTAATCTCTCGCTTATCGATAGCTACATGAGCCTCGGTTACTGTCCTACCGAAGAAACCCTGTTTTCCGGGATCTATAAATTACCACCGGGCCATTTCCTAACTATCGAAAACGGTCAGGTGCAGATAAAACGCTACTGGGATATGCACTTTGACAAGACAGAAGACCGGGGTGAAGATTATTATCTTGAGAGAACTCGGAACCTGTTTGAAGAGTCGGTAAAACTACAATTACGAAGCGACGTTCCTTTGGGTGTTTTTCTGAGTGGTGGAATCGATTCATCGGCAGTTGTCGCAATGATGAGAAAGCTGGGTGTTAATGATATCAAGACCTTCTCTATCGCCTGGGACTACGGTAAAAACTTTGATGAGACGCAATATTCACGCTCTGTCGC
>Ga0316209_1000740_pt1 | contig 47286 bp, 48 predicted proteins | sample 6monopyrite_MG_FD_204945 | JGI IMG/M metagenome (GOLD analysis project Ga0316209, IMG submission 204945) | Microbial mat bacterial communities from mineral coupon in-situ incubated in ocean water Damariscotta River, Maine, United States -... | ecosystem: Environmental > Aquatic > Marine >...
TTTAAACCGTCATCCCCGAATGCTTGTGTCGGGGATCCAGCGGCCTTATGTACTGTAAAGACACTGGATTCCCGACACAAGCATTCGGGAATGACGACACTCTTTAAGTTAACGGGACAGTAGTGATTTAAAATAATCATTTCAGATTTATAAACAAAATCTTGCGCTCATTCGCAGCTATTTGCGAGTTTAGCGTTTTCTTTTTTACGGATACTGTAGAAAGGCAGGTTACTATGAAAGCAGATAAAAAAACCATCATCCTCGCAATCAGCGGTGCGTCCGGTGTGCAATATGGCATTCGTTTATTAGAGCAGTTACTGACGCACAATCATAAAGTGTATTTGCTGGTTACCCGGGCAGCCCATGTGGTGATTAGTATGGAAACGGAATTGAGCTGGCCGGCGAATAGCCATGATTTGCATGACCAGCTGTGTAAGCGCTATGGGGTTGATGAGCAGCAGTTAAAGGTCTGTGGTGAATCTGAATGGACGTCGCCGATTGCCAGCGGCTCATCTAATGTAGATGCGATGGTAGTGTGTCCCTGTTCAATGGGGACATTGTCATCGATTGCAGTGGGGGCGAGCGCAAACCTGCTGGAGCGGGCAGCCGATGTCATTTTAAAAGAGCGTAAAAAACTGGTTATGGTGCCACGGGAAACCCCATTCTCCGATATTCATCTGGAAAATATGCTTAAACTTTCTCGTATGGGCACAGTCATATTACCGGCAAATCCCGGCTTTTATAATCATCCACAAACCGTCGAAGATATTGTGGACTTTATGGTGGCGCGCATACTCGACCACCTGGGCATAAAGCAGGCGCTTCAGCCAAAGTGGGGGGAGTAATACTGCGAATTTTTTGAAATGATGACTACTTTAAAAACAGGTTCACAATTGTAAACTTACATCTTAATTTAGCCAGAAAATCTACCGATAAATCCGCAGCAAAATCCAGTTTAGAACGGCTGAAACAAAAAAAGGCAGGTTATTAAAACCTGCCTTTTTAAATTACGATTCAGCGTTACCTGCACCTTCATTACTTACGTCTTCAGCCTGTAGGCCTTTTTGACTGTCAATCAGGTTAAACTCAACCTTTTGACCATCTTTCAGTGTTTTGAATCCATCACCTCGAATTGCTCGAAAGTGAACAAATACATCATCACCTGTATCACGCTCTATAAAACCATATCCTTTTGAATTGTTAAACCACTTAACAGTTCCAGTTTCACGATCAGACATTTACTTATACCTTTTCAGTCATCATTTCTTATTTGATACACTCATCCCTTAGTATAGCAAAGACACAACGTCACGAAGCAATGGCAACATCCTCTGCCTGTAGCCCCTTATCACCTTCGGTGATATCAAATTCAACGCGTTGCCCTTCAAACAAGGTCCTATGACCCTGGCCACGAATTGAACGGAAGTGAACAAAGACATCATCCCCCGCATCGCGGGTAATAAAGCCAAAGCCCTTGCTCGCATTAAACCACTTTACCGTACCAGATTCACGTGAATTGTCGGTATTTGCGGGTTTCTGCACATTTTTCGTTGATTTTTTTCTATCTTTATTAGAGCTAGCTAATGCAGCAACAAAAGTCGATACAAAAAATAATGCGGCAAGCATCAGCAGACCATTTGTCGTTGATAAGTTCGCAGGCGTTAAGATTAGTTTTGATATGGCCGTTGCAATGGCTGTTGTTAATAAGCTGATAGTAATAATACGAAATAACGCGTTGTTCATATAAGGCATTCCTAAATAAAATGTTGTCAATGTAAAAAATTAAGAGTGTAAGAACGATCCGTGTAGATTAAGTATTAATGGTAACTATTTAGATAGATTGCCCATTAACGTTTCAATAGATATTTGCGGAGGCAACTGTAAATGAAACTTCTGAGTTTGTAAATTGGCGATGACTTTTTCAGGGTCTTCTTTTGCCAGTTTCGTTTCATCGTTCAGCTTGAGTGCCATTACAAATGTGAGCTCGCCGAGGGAGCTTTTTAGTTTCTCATCGATGCAGTCAAAGTCATTCTCTTCGGCAAGGTAAATATACATATCCTGTTTTGCGCCACAGCGGTAAATATAACAATTAGCTGGCATTATGAATTTCACAGTAAATTTCTCAGGACTTTGTCCGCCGCATCAATGGTAGCCTGAATATCTTCATCACTATGCTGGCAGCTCACAAAGCCTGCTTCATAAGCAGATGGCGCTAAATAAATACCGTGCTCCAACATACCATGGAAAAATTTCTGGAATCTTTCCACATCACACTGGGTTGCTTGACTGAAGTTGGTAACTTTCCTGACATCGGTGAAAAACAGGCCGAACATGCCGCCAACAATATTGTATGTCATTGGGATATTATGTGCGGCGGCCTTTTGCATAATGCCCTCAACTAAGGTGACGACTTTTGCGTTGAGGTCGGCAAAGAAGTTATCTTTAGAAATGAGTTCGAGTGTTTTAAGGCCCGCAGCCATTGCAATTGGGTTTCCAGATAAGGTGCCCGCCTGATAAACCGGGCCGGTGGGGGCGATGTGTTGCATGATTTCTCTGCGTCCACCGAATGCGCCAACCGGCATACCACCGCCGACAACTTTGCCCAGGGTGGTCAAATCAGGCTTTATATTATAGATGGATTGCGCACCGCCTAATGCGGTGCGAAAACCGGTCATCACTTCATCAAAAATTAATACGCTGCCATATTCGTCACAAATATCCCGCAGTCCTTCAAGAAATCCATCAACGGGGGGAATGCAGTTCATATTGCCCGCAACCGGCTCTACAATAATGCAGGCAATTTTATCGCCAGCGGCTTTAAAGGCGTCTCTGACCTGTTCAATGTCGTTAAAAGACAGGGTGATGGTGTGCTCTGCAAGGCAGGCAGGTACGCCGGGGGAGCTAGGTGCACCCAGAGTCAACGCGCCGGAGCCGGCCTTTACTAATAAAGAGTCGGAGTGGCCGTGATAACAGCCTTCAAATTTAACAATACTGTCGCGGCCGGTAAATCCTCGGGCCAGACGAATGGCGCTCATCGTCGCTTCCGTGCCGGAGCTCACCATGCGCACAGACTCAATGGAAGGCACCAGCTGGCATATTTTTTTGGCCATTTCAGTTTCAATCGCTGTCGGTGCACCAAAACTCAGGCCCTTCTCAGCGCTGGTTTTAACGGCTTTAATTACCTCAGGGTGGGCATGGCCTAAAATCATCGGGCCCCACGAGCCAACATAATCAATATAACGGCTGTCATCTGTGTCCCAGATATAAGCCCCATTGGCGCGGTCAATAAAAATCGGATCGCCACCCACGCCTTTAAAGGCTCTAACAGGCGAGTTTACACCACCGGGAATCACCGATTGCGCCTGGTTAAAAAGATCTGCCTGGGTATTGTCCGAGCTATTTTTTGGGGACATATTGAGCTTCCTGAATGAAGGATTTTACAAAGCCGGGTATTTTACATTAAAACGCACTTTTATGGGATATCTAAAAAGCCTACTGACAGCAGGTTGTCAGTAGGGGGTGGGTAAAATGTGATTTCACAAAACAAAATATAAGGATAAGTGAGATGACTATACAAAATGTAATTAACTGGTTTGAAATTCCAGTCAGTGATTATGAGAGAGCGATCAACTTTTATGAAACCGTGTTAGATATTAAACTACACAGAGAAAATATGAACGACATAGATTATGCGCTTTTTTCAGAAGAGGAGTCAGCGGTGGCCGGTGCTCTTATTAAGGCGGATTTTCAACAGCCGAGTGAACAGGGTAGCCTGGTTTATCTGAATGTAGAGGGCAAAATGGATGCGGTAGTTGAACGTGCTAAAGCCCAGGGTGCGAAAGTGTTTTTCCCTAAAACACACATAGGTGATCCGGGTTATATTGCACATATCAGTGATAGTGAGGGCAATAAAATTGCGCTTCACTCCCACTCAGCATAAAGTCCGCTGAGTTAAAGTCTGTTGCGGGAGCCATGTGCTCCCGCAACATTAGAGAGATAAATTATGCGGCGCGGTGATCGCCTTTTTCAAATTGTTCAGCTACTTAGAACGCACAAAAGCATTACGGCCCGTCAAATGGCTCAGCGGCTGGAGGTGTCCGAGCGCACGATTTATCGAGACATGCAGGATTTGTCGCTGTCATCCGTGCCGATTATTTCTGAAACCGGCGTGGGCTATTCAATCGATGCATCCTATAGCCTACCGCCGATTACATTTAATGAGGATGAATTAGAAGCGTTATTATTAGGGGCGCGCATGGTGCAATCCTGGAGCGATAGAAAAATGGCCGCAGAAGCCGCCAGGGTGATTGAAAAAATAGAATGTATATTGCCGGAAGACTTAAAAAAAACACTACAAAGTCAGGAAATTCTGGTGCCGGCATTTCATGTTTTTAGTGACGTTGCAGAATTATTACCCGGTTTGCGTAAGGCGATTAAACAACAGCACAAAATTCAGTTAGATTATAAGCGTGAAGATGGCCAGGCATCGAGCAGAAAAATCTGGCCACTGGGTTTGTTTTTCTGGGGTAAGGTATGGACGATGGTGGCCTGGTGTGAAATAAGAAATGACTACCGGCAATTTAGAATTGATCGAATTGAGCAGTATGAAGTTGAAAATGAAATTTTTAAAACTAATGAACAACAAACACTAAAATACTATTTACTACAGGTATGTAATGATGGCTACGAAGAAACGATGTGAGTGGGCAAATGGCAACGAGCTTTACGAGAAGTATCACGATCAAGAATGGGGGGTGCCCAGTTTTGATGATCAGCACTTATTCGAAATGTTAATTTTAGAAGGTGCGCAAGCGGGGTTAAACTGGCTAACGATATTAAAAAAACGTGAAGGTTACCGTAGGGCATTTAATGATTTCGACGTGCTTAAGGTGTCTCGATATACACAGAAAAAAATTGATAAGTTGCTGCTCAATCCTGAAATCATAAGAAACAAACTGAAAGTTAATTCCACGGTTACCAATGCAAAGGCTTTTCTGGAAGTGAAAAAAGAATTCGGTACTTTTTCAGATTATATCTGGCAATTTGTTGGTGGTAAGCCGTTACAGAATAAATGGAAGAAGCAAGCCGATGTTCCGGCAGTGACGCAGGTGTCTGATGCAATGAGTAAGGATCTAAAAAAACGAGGGTTTAAGTTTGTAGGCTCAACTATTTGCTACGCATATATGCAGGCAGTGGGCATGGTGAATGATCATACTGTGAATTGTGCCTGCTATAAAAAGTGTGTCAAATAGTAAGGGCTTAAGGTTTAATTTGGGTTTTACGTGATTCATTCCACCTGTTTTTGAGGCTGTTCACAAATTTTTTATCAAGTCCGTCAGTTCTTGAAATATAGAGTAGAAACTCGCTGCCATCATTTCGGGTGATTGTGATGATGGTGTTTTCAGTCAGATCCTTTGAAAAGTCAGTGTCTATTTTTTTTACATTTTTCAATGCTTCATTTTCAAACTGAAATCCATTGTCATCATCATTCCAATACGAAAAAACATGTTTATCGGTAAAGCCGTTTCCATCTTCCAAAGTGTTTAATAGGGCGTCACTGTAAAAATATATAATTTTTTCATTCGAAGGAAATACGCCTTTTCTATGAAGGAATTTAATGTCACGGTCAAATAATGTTTCTCCTGTCACCACTTTGTCACTGGGTAGTAAATTGAGAGTAGTCCCTGTTGAATAAATGATAAGTGGCAGAAAGAAGATGGCCAGCAGTGTGTGCCGAAATAACCAGCGTGAGTTGTAGGAATAAGCATCTGAGTTGGCAGTGTTAATATGGTTGATGTAATTTACTAAAGGTATCAGCAGCAATGGAAGAATGATTAATGTAGATAACCACAGGTTGTCTGTGCTTTCGAGCAAGCCAAAAGTAAAGTATAAAATTGCAAAAAATATTGCCAGGGGTTTAATTAAAACCCGGTTTTCCTGGTAGCGATTAGCGCTGTCTTTAGTTAAACGGTTATAAAGAGGGTAATACCAGAATATATTAAAAATTGCTCTTGCAGTTGGCATGGTTGCGTTATTGTCGATATCTTTTGAGTACTTCCAGTTTCGATAAAACCAGTATGCCGGATAAATGCCAATGCTGAAAAAAGACAGGGCTAAAAATTTAACCATGGATACTGGGTAAAATGTCATGTTTTCAAATGTAGGTTGTTGCTCCGCATCAATTCGCCAGTTAACAAAAATAAACAGCAAGCCGATAATGTAGACTGCCACAGCTGAATACGTTAAAGTTTCGGTGGTGTTAATGACGGTGTCTTCTTGTGTGCTTGCACTAGCGCTGTCCGAGTCAGAGTATTCTATAATTCCAAATTCGGCGAAATTTCTTACCAGCTTTCTGCTGGTCAGGAATGTGTCAAAATCCGGTGTTGCAACATGGTCTACTAATGTTCTGAACTCGTGATTTAAATCTAATATTTTTTTGTTCTTGTTAAAGGTCGATGTGTATTTATAATAAAAGTAAGGGGTATCCTGCACTGTTTTTTCGTCGTCAAAAGACCAGCCAGCAGAGCCAAATTTAATTTTTATATTCTGTTTTATATTGTTAGGATAAGCAAGGGAGTAGGGTGCGTTTCTTTTGAGTTGTTTGGGTTTTGGCAGGGTTGAAAAAATTGTATCGGCATAAAAACTGGCTCCAAATGATTTGTCTTTTTCATTGAATTGCCAGAATTTTTTTAATAAGTATTTTTCTTTTTGAAGAATTGAACCATCAGTGCCGGATTCGGTTATTACAAGTGTTTGCAGAGGTTCAACAGCAGTGTAATAATCTCTGTAAAATTCCAGATAATTTTCCTGTATGCTGCTTAATCCCTGGCTAGCTATTCGATAACGCAATTTTTCTGCATTATATCCAAAATATCGGGTATTAATTTCAAGTACTGCATCTTCCCCGCCGCCTTTTGTCAAATCGAATAGTTGATCTACAATAATTCGGGAGTTCGCCGGATTATCATTCATTCGCTGTAGTTCTTTTATGTTTGTATCTATCACCAGTGCCGAATGATAATCTGGCTGATGTATGCTAGATAACTGATCATTCTGATACTGGCTTGTAGGGTCAAGCCAGTAAACTTTATTATCGTGCCAGACTTTTACTAACACATGATTGAAGGCATTGATCATCGGCGGCTGCTCGGTTAAATAACCGGTTGTTTGCGTGTTAACCAGGGCTGGCCGAGCTTTAATACCGAGTGATTTTAATAAGGAAATAAGTAATACGCTTTTGTCTTTACAGTCTCCATATCTGCGTTGAAGTGTCTGATTTGCTGCACTGGGGTTGTGCGAGTTTGTGCCAGTTTCGATGCCGAGATATCGAATATCATTTTGAACAAGTTTTAATGCCTGCACAATTTGTTGGCTTTTATTTTTATATTTACTGGAAATGTCACGACTAATCTTTTTTACTTCGGGGCTGGTTTCTATGGCATTGGTATACAATGGTAATGCCCATCGTGCAACATCAGACCAGTTTTCTAATTCGCTGAAAAAAATAATTCCATAGGGATCGTACCACTCAGGTGTTTCACTATTAATGGAAACGGGTTTGGCATCATTGATATCTAATGTGTATTCTCTGTAATTTTTGTGTACGGTTTCAGTCGGCTTATTTTTTGTATTGACTGAATTCACATAAAGCGGTGCAGGCTTCCCCCATAGAATGCGTAGCTTTTGTTGATGCACTGGGACTGACCATTCGATAAGACGTTGGTAGGAAAATATATTATTGTAAACGGGGTTTATTCCTGTAAGGGTGTAACTGTATTCAACGATGTCGCCAACCCTCACATCATCAAGAATAATGTTTGCTGTTATGCGGCCATTATAAATAAGGTTTTCAAGCTCTGTTTCCTGCTGAATGTGCGATATTCTGGCCTTCGAGATTTTATTTATAGTTTTGTTGTTTCGAAGAATCATCAGGCTATTGAGGGTCAGTGCCTGGTAAGTCGGATCGAATTTTATATTTATCTGCGAGCTGCTTTCAAGGCCCTGCTGGTTGACTATTAATTCAGCATAATGTGAGTAAAATTCAGGTTGTTTGTTGTTGCGCACGCGAATTTGATTATCTACAAGCAGATAGTACGCTCCACCTTTTATTTTATCTACAGGTGTTTTTTTGGGTGATTTGGCCCGGTGATAAATGACCCAGTCAGCGGCATTATGCTTTTTAACGGAGTTTGGTGTATCGGCTATTGACTGACTAAAAAATAAGTTAGTCAGGGATAGAGAAAATAATAAGATTAATTTCAAATACATAAATCCACTTCAATGATATTTAAGCTTTTTTATAATGGCTTAAATATTTGCTTTTGTCTATTAGGGTTTATAAGGCAGTGATTAAAGAAATTTCTGGCATCTACCTGAAATTTCAGTGGTTGATGATGCGCAGAAAATATCACTGATTACCGCTAGCATATCTGCACCCGCGTTAATTAATGGTGGGTAATTGTTGTGGGTGATGCCGCCAATGCAGCACACAGGCGTATTGTATTTTTTTTTAAAAGATGAAATTAATTCAATTGATGCTTTTGGTGCATCTGGTTTAATGCTGGAGCCGAAGAAACTGCCAAAGGCAATGTAACTCGCGCCTGCGTTCACTGCATCCTCGGCAAGTGAAATCTGGTTGTAGCAACTTACACCAATTATTTTGTTTGGGCCTAACTGTTTACGGGTGTCCTCTAGTGTTAAATCATTTTTGCCAATATGAATGCCATCAGCATCAACCTGGATTGTCAGCTCGATGTCATCGTTAATAATAAAAAAAACATTATGTTTGTCGCAAAGTTTTTTAAGTGCACTGGCCTGTGCGTATCGTTTTTTTTTATCTGTGCTTTTGTCGCGGTATTGCAATAGAGAAATACCGGATGAAATTGCCGCTTGCGCCATGTTTAGAAAGGTTTCTTCAGGCATCAAATCTTCATTGGTAATTGCGTAGAGGCCGGAAAGTTTTTTTGTCATGAATTGCGATCAGGAATGAGCTGGCCGCCCCCCAGGGTATTGGCATTTACAAGTGATTTGTAAGTGAAATCTAACGCATTCTGGCAGGCATTTATGGGTTCCATTTTGTGAGCAATCAGTGCAGCCAGACTTGCGGCAAGTGTGCAGCCCGAACCGTGGTATTCATTCTTCAGTCGCTTGTATTTAAAAAACTGTTGAATTTCATACTGACTGTATAATTTATGGATAACATCGAAATTTTTAGCATGGGTGCCGGTTAATAAAACATACTCTGCGCCCATTTTATTTAATATTTTTGCCGCCGTTTCCGGTTGTTTCTTTGTATTGGTTAACAGCAGGGCTTCAGGAATATTGGGTGTCATTATATAAGTGTGGGGAATAATGAGCGTATTGATCGCATCAATTAAATTCTTTTTAAACAAAGATGTACCGCCGCCAGCCGCTAAAACCGGATCTAAAATAACGGGAATATCACTGTGCTGTCTGAATAACGTATAGATAGCTTCAGCGGTTTCACCACATCCCAGCATGCCAATTTTTATTGCACTGACCGGCATGTCTTTTAGTATTGTACGGGCCTGCATTAAAATCATGCTCGCATCTACGGGTTTAAAGCTAACAACATTGTGCGTGTCCTGAACGGTGATAGCGGTAACAATGGGAGCGGCGTGACAGCCATGTTTTGCAATCGACTCAATATCTGCCTGTATGCCTGCGCCGCCTGTTGGGTCCAAACCTGAAAAGCAAAGCACAACAGGTGGTTTAGATGTTTTCATTTTATGTTTAAGCCGTTAATAATTGTGTATGTTTTAATTTTTTCTCAAAGGGTAATGCCGAGTTTAATCGTTAAATTTAAACAGGCGTTATTTTTAAAGGAAAGTATTTTAATTTTATTAAGGGGGGGCTGTCAAAAAAATTAGATGCTTTAGCAAACCCTGCGCGCGGATTTAGCTAAATCAATAACCCGTGCGCGAATAAACTGGTTGCCCAGAGTGTGTGGGGTTAATTTTAAATAGGCGCTGTAGTCGGCCAGCGCAGGAATGTGGCATTCCTGTTGATCATAAATGGCGGCGCGAGCTTTGAGTGCATCGGACTGGTCGGTGTCCATTTCTACCATAATATCGGCGATGGGCAGGGCTTTCACCCAGTTTTCTTCCTGCATATACAGGTTACGTAAATTACGCATTACGCGTAGAATAATATCTTTATTAGTGCTGCTGGCAAGCACGCCATGGGCGCGAGTTTTATCCAGTTTGGCGCCGTAGTATTCCCGCAGGCGTTCTTCTATGTCTTCTTCGTCAAGTGAAATGCCACCGTAATATGGATCGAGCACAATAGCCCCATCACTTATTTCCAGCTTTACCAGAAAGTGCCCCGGAAAAGAAATGCCACTTAATGGCAGGCCCAGCGCATGCCCAAGTTCGATATATAATATAGACAGACTAATGGGAATACCCAGCTTGCGCTCAATTACATCATTTAAGAAACTGTTGCGGGGATCGTAGTATGAGGCGCTGTTACCGCCATAGCCCTTTTCAACAAAGAGCACATGATTTAACTGTTTTAATATTTCTGCGGCATTGGCGGTGGCGGGCAGGCGGTTATTTATTTCTTCCGCCAGATTATTTATTTTTAATAGATAATCATCAATATTGAGTTCAGGGTACTCAAGCCGGGCAATCATCAGCGCTGCCTGTGCCAGGCTGATGTCGCTATCAGGCTGGCTAAGTAGTGTTGTGAAAGCTTTCTTATCGGTTTTTGTGGTGTCCATTTTAATCAGGCTTTGTATCTCAGGCGGGTGCCGTGCTCAAGTGACAATAGAATTTCATTGGCATCGAGGGCCGCCGGGAAGAATACACCGGAAATCTGCGCACCGTGAATACTTGCGCCTTCAAGGCGGGTATTGGAAAAATCTACGCCCCGTAAGTTGCTCATTCTGAAGTAACAATTGCTCAGATCCAGCCCGTCAGCATTGAGACCGGTCAGGTCGACGCTACGAAAATCCGCCGCGCTCAGTTCGCAACTTTCACCCGCTTCCCGGCGGGTATTGAATTCATCCACCTTGCCTTCCCGTAACAGGCGGTAAAGCTCGTCATCTTTAATTTGTGGTGTGGTATTTGTCATTAACGGAGTCCTGTATTGGGGCTATTTATGAGTATAGCAGCAGTCATCTTTAATCACTGTTCTTTAATCGGCGTTCTTTAGTCACCGTTCTTTAGTCACCGTAGGGAGGAGGCAAATGCACCAAATACATACTTGTTATAATTAAGTTGCAGCTTAACCTGTTTTAGTAATGTAAATCAAATGCTTATGTGCGTGGCTGAGCTGTAGTGGTGCGTGGATGAATAAAGAAGGGCTTTACCGGTTTGAAAAAGTCTCACCCTGCAAGGTTGCGATCAGGTTTCGGCCAGCGGCGTGATTGCGGTGCTCACATAAATAAATGCCCTGCCAGGCCCCCATATTAAGGCTGCCATTGCTGATGGGGATGCTAAGGCTACTGCCTAAAATGCAGTTTTTAATGTGGGCGGGCATGTCATCACTGCCTTCCTGAGTGTGTAAATAGTAAGGTGCATTTTCCGGGGCAAATTGATTGAAGTGACTTTCCAGGTCGCGGCGAACGTCCGGGTCGGCGTTTTCATTGATGCTTAGGGACGCGGAAGTGTGTTTAATAAACAGATGAAACAGGCCGGTTTCAATTGTTGATAGCTCAGGTAGTGCTTCGACAATTTCACGGGTCACTAAATGAAAACCTCTTTGTTTTGCGCTAAGGCGAACTTCAGTTTGTGACCACATGGATTCAGATGCTCAAATTATGCCGGGGAATTATGCAGGAAAATTATGCAGGGAAATCATGTTGCAGCGTGTATTTTATTCAGTAGCTCAAGGTTGACATAACTTGCACCATGGTCGTCACCGGCAATCGTAGTAAAACCATTGCCCGGTTCACCCATCTGATCTAGCACCAGCGCTGCACCGGTAAAATCGTGGGAGCGGGTGTAATCATTAATGGTGATAATGGTTTTTAAGTTTGCGCCCTGAGACGATTTAATACCATTTTCCGAGTCCTCGAAAGCCAGGCAGTCTTCGGGGTTTAATTTAAGTTGTTCTAATGCCCACAGGTAAATATCCGCGGCAGGTTTTTTGGCGGGCACAATATCCCCCGCAGCAATAACTTCAAACCAGTCACTGGAACCTTTTTCCAGTGCGTGTTCAAGCAGGGCGGTTACATTGGCCGGGGTTGTGGTGGTGGAAATAGCAATACGCATATCGTTTTCACGGGCTTCGTGAATCAGGCGTTCTACGCCAGGGCGCAGCGGTATCGCGCCAGTAGAAAGCAGTTCGGTGTAATGATCTGTTTTAGACGCGTGTAGCTCTTTAATCATCAGCGGGGTTTTATCATCGGTGGGAAAATCGCTATTAAACCTCTCCAGATAATATGCCATGCGCTCTTTGCCACCGGTCACTGCCAGTAGTTCACCATAGAGTTCAACTGACCAGTTCCAGTCCAGCCCGGCCTGCTCAAATGCCTGATTGAAAGCCACCCGGTGTCCGTCGCGTTCGGTATCTGACAACGTACCATCGACATCGAAAATTAAAGCCTGAAGTGAAGACATAAGCATTACCTGGAAAAATCGAGTTGATTAAAAATTGGGTGGATTGTAGAGGAAGTTTGAACAAAAGAATAGCACTTACCTTTAAGAATAATCCTTAGTTTCAGCATGATTTTTTCGAAGTTTGCTACAGGGATACTGAGGGGGTGTAATTTAAAGTGGTATGTCTCTGGTGTTGCAGTTGCGGGCATTTTCAGGCGCACCCAGTAGTTTTTTTATTTGATGCAGTACATCTTCAGAGCTGGCGCGGTACGTCGTTAGCTTGCCGCCAATTAAAGTTATCAGGCCCGGGGAAGATGCATTGTGAATAATCAGGCTCTCCCTTGATTTATTAAATGCCGATTGGTCACTGACCGGCAGCACCCTTAAACCGGCGAAAGATTCGGTAATGTTTTCATTGCTTGCGGTCGCTTTAAAATATCGATTATAGGTTTCTAGTAAATATTTTTTTTCATCTTCAGTGGGGGCAATGTTATCCGCGTCTTCGGTGAAAATTCTCTCAGTTGTGCCAATCAGTGTAGTGTCATTTTTCCAGGGCATCACAAAAACCGCACGTTTATCTGCGGCTTCCAGGTAATAAATGCCGCGGCTGATGGTTTTATTAATAATGATATGGGCGCCGGCGACCAACTCTATTGGTGGGGTTTTTAACAGGGGTGATATCTTTTCCTGCGTTGATTCAACCCATGGGCCTGTACAGTTAACAATACAGCGGCAGTTTACTGAATGTAGCTGCTGATTTTTTTTATAGCTTAAGTGGTGGGTGTTGTTCTGTGAGGATGATTTTATAAAATCCGCTTCATATAAAATAGTTGCGCCCAGTTTTTCCGCGGAATAAATAACTGCCCGGGTTAGTTTCTGGTCATCAGTTTGCGCATCGTAATATTTAAAAATGGTTTTAATATTGTTTAGTTTAAGCCCATCAAGTGTGGGCCATTCATTATTTTTAAGGCGTGTGAATTTTTTTAAACTAAAAATAGAATAAATAAAAAGCCCGATCCAGATTAACCAGGCCGGACGTAAACTATTTTTGTAAACCGGAATATAAAAGGCAATAAGTTTCACCAGTTCTGGTGCATTTTTTAATAAGGTTTTTCTTTCTGATAAGCATTCTTTAACCAGTTTAAATTGTCCGCTTTCCAGATACCTGAGACCGCCGTGAATGAGTTTGCTGGATTTGCACGAGGTGCCCATTCCCGCCTGCGGAAATTTTTCAATGACCAGAGTTTTGTAACCACAGGCGGCCGCGGCCTGGGCAACGCCTGCACCCTGTATCCCCGCACCGATAATCACAATGTCGTAGTCTTGATTATCCACCATAGTTTTGTTTTTTTGTTATGCTCATTAATTTTATATAAATCTTAGGGGGAATTTCATTGCGTGTTTAATGCAAGTATAGGATGCTCCAGCATGCGGCTGATATCACGTGTTTCAATGAGTGGAATATTGTGGCTTGCATAGTGCAGCGCCAGTTCCGGATCAGTAATATCATATACCATCCATTTCCAGTCACCAGGCCAGGGATCTGAGTTTTTTGGGATTTTTCGGTGGTTGGCAATTAAATAATCCGGCATTATTTTTTTAGCGATTTCATGGCTGGCATTGTCGTAATTGTGAAGCACCCAGCCGGTTAAAAAATCACTCTTGTTTTTTGTGTATTCAATGGCGTTTTCATTGTAGGAAATTATTACGCACTGGGTGTGAATAATATCCAGCGTTTTTAAAAGCTCGGGCATTACCTTGTCAGTGCCGTACTGTTTTAAAGTTTCTTCTTTTATTTCTACAAATGCAGTTGCCTGGGGATAAGCCTGTAGTAGTTTAACAACTTCACTTAATAAGGGAATATGCTGATTAAAAAATGCCAGGGAAAATCGCTCCGGTTCGTGGGCGCGTATATTTTTAATTTCGGCATAGGTCATTTCAAATAAATTGCCCTGAATGCCGGTGGTGCGAAAAAGCTCGGTGTCGTGAATGACCACCAGTTGACCGTCGGCGGTGCACTGAACATCAAACTCAATATAGGCGGCACCACTGAGCAGGGCAGACTCCAGGGCCACCAGTGTGTTTTCTGGACAGGTTTCCATCTGGCCCCGGTGCGCAACAAGATAAGGTATTGCCATGCTTTACTCGAAATAGTGATTTGTGGATAGTGTGAGTTTAGTCACTCGTGCAGCGCCTGTTTAATTCTCCGACAAACTGCTGATATCTTTTTTGAATTTCAATTGCCTCATCGTCAAAATCCGAGGGCTGAAACTGCTGCGATACCTGCAGCGCCTGCCAGCTCATGTGATTGTTATTAAATGTTTGATTCGCCAGCCCTGTCTGATTCTCCTGATTCCCCTGGCAGATCTGATTCGCCAGCCATGCGCACCCTCTGGCGGTGGCTTCGGTCGTGTTGAATCGCTGCACCGTTATTTGCGATAAATCCGCCAGTTTCTGACACAGGGTATCGAGTTGTGATAGGCCACCGCTAAGAAATAAAGTCTCCGGTTGTGCGTTAAGCTGCTGAATGTTTTTAACAATTAAAAATACAATGCTTTCAATAATCGCCACATATCGATTCGCCTGAAGGTGTTTGCCCTCGCCAATAAATTCAGGCTCCCCCGCATTGCACCACCAGGGTGAGCCAAGTCCAGCAATGGTATTAATAAAAACCGGTGGCGACTTAACTTGTTTTAGCCAGCCAGGCAATTGCGTGAAAAGATCGTCTTTTGGAGCGTTATGGGCTGAAATAATATTAACCGGGTCGTTTTCCTGTGCCCAGCTTAACGCAGCCCCCGCGCCATTGACTGTGCCCTCGGTAACAAAATTCGCTTCTTTTTCATCACTGCTAGAGAGGGTGTGAAGTAGTTTTAAGTTTTCATCATTTTGTCCAGGTGCGGGTGATAAAACAAATGCCCCGGTGCCAATATTAACAAGCGCGTTGTTTTCGGTGAGAGCAGGGTAGGCGTATAAAGCGGCATTCTGATCACCCACTACGGCGCACAGTGCAATATTATTTAAGTGCAGGTGGCCATAGTGATAAATGACGGGTACGCAATCGGGTAAAATGTGGGGTTCGATTTGAAACAGCTGCAATAGCTCACTCGACCAGTTAAGGCGTTGGCTATCAAAAAGCTGGCTGCGCTGTGCATTGCTGTGGTCAACAATGCAGGGCTTTTCATTGAGCAGGTGAAATAGCAGGTAACTGGCGAGTGGGGCAATGCACAGTTGCCTGTCTTTTGCGGCCAGCTTTACCTCTGGGCAGTTATTTAATAACCAGTGTATTTTTCCCGCAGAGTAATGTGCTGAAAGCGGTAGACCGGAAATTTTTCTTATTTTTTTTGCATGCGTGGACAGTTTATTGATGAGGGGCTGTGAGCGGGTATCCCGCCAGCTAATGGCTGGGGACAGGGGTTTACCACTCATTTTGTGCCAGGCGACAACGGTTGAACGCTGGGTGCACAATCCCGCGCATTTAATTTTTGCACTTAAATTATCGGGAACATTGTTTAGCAGGCTTAAGATCGACTGTAGAATCTCCTGGGCATTCTGTTCGAAGACAGGCTGTTTTGAGGTTGTTAAATGGGTTGAAATGGTCTGAGATTTCAAATATATCTGTTCACCAGTCTTTGAAAACAGAGCAATCCGACTCGCATGTGAGCCCTGGTCGATAACCAGTGTTAAGTCTGCGCAATGGGATGAATGTATTGTCATATATTAATATTTAGGCTATTTTGCCAAAAAAGTTGATAATGAGCTTTGAATAAAGCCGCTCGACCCAAATATAAGTTAATGTTAATATTTAACAAAATGCAATGGGGTGTTCTAAAACGCAGGTGTTCGCCTTTATTCAGGTATCTGTCCTTATCATTTACCCTTACTTTAACTCATTATTGGAGATACGCCTGTGGCAACTGTTGAATTAACTGAAGAAACATTAGAAAAAACCGTCGTTGAAAATGATATCGTAATTATTGATTTCTGGGCTCCCTGGTGTGGGCCCTGTAAAAATTTCGGTCCAATTTATGAAGAGGTTTCCGAGAAGCATTCCGATATCGTTTTTGCCAAGGTTAATACTGAAGATGAGCAGGCTATTGGCGCGCATTTTCAAATTCGCTCAATACCAACGCTGATGATTTTCCGTGAACAGATCGTGCTGTTTTCTGAGGCAGGTATGTTACCTGCAGCCGGCCTGGAGCAGGTTATTGAGCAGGTGAAAGCCCTGGATATGGAAAAAGTTAAAGCGGATATTGAAGCGGCACAAACGGAAGCTGAGCAGAAGTCATAATTTGCGAGCCGTCGACTTAATGCGTTGATCGCCGCTAACGTCCAGGCTTTTGTTCAGGTTTATAAGGCAAATAAAAGCAGGGGCTTCGGTGACGTTAAGTGTCCTAAAGACACTGGACTTCCGCTAGAAGCATGCGGCAATGACAAAGTTTGATTAATTTAATTGCGCCGTTGCATTGTTGGGCTTCCATTCTGCAATCCAGGTTTCGACCTTGTTGAGCGATTGTAGCGACAGATTACTTTGCAGGTTTTGATAGAGTTGCCGACGTTTTGTGTGAATCGCCTTTGCCAGTTGCATATTATTTTTTGAGGCCAGACTCAGCCATTTATATGCCAGCAGGTCATTTTTTTCTACCCCTTTTCCATGTAAGTACATATTCCCTAACATGTGTTGAGCTGAACTCCAGTTTTGCTCCGCCAGCGCTTTAAACAGGCTGGCGGCTTTTTCGGCGGATTTTTCCACGCCATTTCTACCGAGCAGGTAATTCAGGGCCTGTTGGTAAGTGCCCAGGGGAGTGGCCTGGATGGGGGGCTGGGTTGTTGTAGCGGGCGTAGACGGATTAGTTGTCTGATCAGTGTTTGAAGGTGTATTTATATTTATATCTGCAGATTGAAGTGAGGTGTCAGCGTGAGCACTAATTGACGCAATGGCCAGTAGCAAGCAGAGGGCAGCTATTGTATTTGGGCGCATAATTGTAATCCATTAATCTATTTAAGTCTAAGTCAGTTTCCATATACACCTGTCGCTCAAAGTGTGGTCTTCGAGTCGCTTCTTCCCTTGAATTTTATCATTTTATGGATTTTATCATTTTATTGTGCCGCATCAACAATAGTGGGTAAGTCATTATGATGCAGGTGGGGGTTGTATAATGCACGGAGTATTCCATGTTTAATAAATTAATATTAAACAATAGCTTACAAAAATAGATGGTAGATAAATTTTTAAAAAGTGTAAAATTTGTCAGCAAAAGACAGGCTTTTATCTTTATTTGGGCAGTAAAATCATAAACTTACGGCTGGTAATTAGTGTGACGGATTAATTTACAGCTTGTGTGACCAAAGGCACATAGATGAGTTTATCCATAAAAAACAAAGAGATATGATAAAAATGCTTGTCGAATATTTTTACACTAGTAATAAAAAAGGGGGCTAAATAGCACCCTTTTTTGAGTCAACGTAAGCCCTGTTTTAAATTATTATATTTTCTTCAATAATTTAGCCACATCTTTTTCCCATTGACCGGCAAACTGCTTGCGCTGCAGATCTTTATTGAGCTCAATGTTAATGAGTGCTTTGTTGCGTTTTTCAGTTTGTGCAATTTCGGCATTTAACTGCTGGAGTTCGGCTTTTAATTGCTTGAGTTGCTCACGGGGCTCAACGGGTTTTGCTACTTTCTTTTTAGTCGACGGTTTCTTTTTGGCGGCTGTTTTTTTCTTTACAGATGTTTTTTTTGTGGCAGCAGGTTTGGCTGCTTTAGCGGGGCCGCCTGATTTGGCCGACTTTTGTGGTTTGGCCTTGTTTGCCGCTACGGCCGTTTGAGCTGCTTCCTGAGGTGTTTTTTTCTGGGGCGCCTTTTTCGTGCTCGCCTTTTTACTGGCCTTTTTAGTGGTGCTGGTTACTGCGGGCTTATCCGCTACTTTTACAGCAGGTTTTTTCGGCGCTGGTTTCTGGCTTTCGGCTTTTTCTGTAACAGCTGATGCTGGTGCCGGAGCAGGAGCAGGAGCAGGAGCAGGAGCAGGAGCAGGAGCAGGAGCAGGAGCAGGAGCAGGAGCAGGAGCAGGAGCAGGAGCAGCGACCGGCTTGACTTCCTGAGTGAAAGCGGGTTTTACTTCCCGTTGTCTTTCCGGTGCCGGACTGGCGGAAGCTGTATTCATGCTGGTTGCCGGGCGTGCGCTTTTTAGTGCAATCTGAATGGCAGAAAAAATATTTTTAATATCGCCCTTGCCTTCTACTGTAGAGAGTTTGCTCTGGTTTGAATAGAAGTCCGCCACAGGTTGGGTCTGGGTTGCATAAACGCGCAGGCGTTTACTAATGGTTTCTTCATTATCATCTGAGCGGTGGTGTAATTTTCCGCCGCAGTTATCGCATTCTTCATCCATGGCGGGCGGGTTTGTGAAGGTGTTGAAGCCTTCGCCACAATCTTCGCAGGTCAGTCGGCCGGTAAGGCGTTGCATCAGAATATCAAAATCAATATCGATTAATATGGCTTTCTGGATGGGCAGAGACAGGCTGTTAAGGAGCTCATCCAGGGCCTGCGCCTGTTCCACATTACGCGGGAAGCCGTCGAGAATAAAGCCGTTCTGGGCGTCGGTGCTATTCAGGCGTTCGCGAATCATGCCTAGCACCAGGTCATTGGGAACCAGCTGGCCAGCGTCCATTATCGTCTTGGCCTGTCTACCCAACGGGGTCTGCGCGTCAACAGCCGCGCGTAGTAAGTCGCCGGTTGAGATTTGCGGAATGCCTAATTTTTCAACTAATAGTTTAGCTTGTGTGCCTTTACCGGAGCCGGGTGCCCCTAGTAGTACGAGTCTCATATCCTTTTTCTCCCCCCCATTTACGGGTTTTTTTAAGGATTATTATTGCCAGTAGTCACGGATTGTAATCAATGCTCAGGATATGTCGAGTATTCTCTGGTGCTGCTTCTTGATATAATGCCGGATTAAGTGAAAAAGTTCGCAAGAACAGCAATTAATAAGGCAAAAAATGTATGAATCTTGATAATCTCCCGCTTGGGGAGGATGTACCCCGCGATATTAATGTTGTCATAGAGATACCCTCTCACGGATCACCGGTAAAATATGAGGTAGAAAAGGATAGCGGCACCCTGGTGGTGGATCGCTTTATGGGCACAGCGATGTTTTATCCGTGTAATTATGGCTTCATGCCCCACACCCTTTCCCAGGATGGAGACGCGGTTGATGTGCTGGTGGTTACCCCTGTGCCGCTCATTTCCGGATCGGTGATTCGTTGTCGCCCGATTGGCATGTTGGAGATGACCGATGAGGCGGGTGAAGATCATAAATTACTGGCGGTGCCGGTGAGTAAACTGACCAAGTTATATGATGATGTTAATGCTCCTCAGGATTTACATGATGACGTGATTAACCAGATCACCCACTTCTTTGAGCAATATAAGGCGCTGGAATCCGGCAAGTGGGTAAAAGTTGAGAGCTGGGTGGGTATGGAGCGGGCTCATGAGGAAATTCTTGATAGCATCAAGCGTTATGAAGATTCAAAAAAATAACTGCAGGCATCCTTCAATGAAAGGCATTTTTAATAATGAATAATCCGGGCTGAGTTATAAGCTAAATGTCAGGTCGTGCAGTCATTAAAAACCATACACTGGAGGCGCAGCTGTTTAAGCGGCGCGCTCTGGTGGCGGCGATATTCAGTGTATTAATACTACTGGTACTACTGTCACGTCTGGTGTATTTGCAATTTCTCGAGTTTAGTTACTTTTCTTCATTATCAGAAAATAACCGGGTTCGGTTAACCCCACTGGTGCCCAACCGGGGTTTGATTTATGACCGCAACGGTACCGTGCTGGCGGAAAATCGCCCTTCATACCAGCTTGAGCTGATCCCCGAGCAGATAGGCGATATGCAAAGCACGTTGCATGAGCTCGGTGGCATTGTGGCATTAGATGAAGACATTCTGAAACGCTTTACGCGCCTGTTAAAGCGCAGCCGTAAATTTGAAGGTATTCCCCTGCGCACAAAACTATCTGAAGAAGAAGTTGCCAGATTTGCGGTAAACCGGCATCGTTTTCCCGGTGTAGAAATTAATGCACGGTTGGGACGATTCTATCCCCTGGGGAAAAGCATGGCCCATGTGGTGGGTTATGTGGGCCGCATAGATGAAAATGAATTAAAACGCATCGATGAAAGTAATTACAAGGGTACAACGCATATCGGCAAAACCGGCCTTGAACGATATTATGAAGGCCAGCTACACGGGCTGGTGGGTTATAAAAATAATGAAGTGAATGTGCAGGGCCGAGAGCTGCGCGTGCTGAATAAAATTCCACCGGTACCGGGCAATAATCTGTGGCTGACCCTGGATGCGCGTATACAACAGGTGGCTGAAAAGGCGCTAAAAGGCTTTAACGGTTCTATTGTGGTAATGAAGCCCCATACCGGTGAAATTCTTGCGATGGTGAGTTTGCCTTCGTTTGATCCTAATTTGTTTGTCCACGGTATTAGTCATAAAGACTATCGACGCCTGGCGGACTCCCCGAACCGGCCCCTGTTTAACCGCTCAATTATGGGGCAGTATCCCCCGGGTTCTACGGTAAAACCTTTTATTGGACTGGGTGGTTTGGAAACCCGGTCGATCGGTCATAAAGAGCAAATCAATTGTACCGGACACTATCTGCTGCCTAATGAAGAACGAAAGTACCGTGACTGGAAAAAAACCGGTCATGGGCTGGTTGACCTGAATAAAGCCATTGAGCAGTCCTGTGATGTTTATTACTACGAACTGGCCTATCGAATGGGTATAAACCGTATTTACAGTGTCATGCACCAGTTTGGCTTCGGCGAAAAAACTGGTGTTGATCTGCTTGGGGAGCGCCCCGGATTAATGCCCTCGAGAGACTGGAAAAAGCGCGTAAAAAATAAAATATGGTTCCCGGGGGAAACGCTGATTACCGGCATTGGCCAGGGCTACATGTTAACGACACCATTGCAGCTTGCCAGCGCTACTTCAATTCTAGCGATGCGGGGTGAAATCAATCAGCCACATTTATTAGCGCAAATAGAAGATACTGGGGTGGGTGAAAAAACCACTATTCACTGGTCTGCCAGAGAAAAAATTAAGCTAAAGCGTGAAGTTAACTGGCGTTATGCCGTTGGGGGCATGGAGAGCGTGGTGCACGGTTTAAGGGGAACCGCAAGAAATTCAGGTTATGGTTTAAAATTTAAAATGGCGGGTAAAACCGGCACCGCACAGGTGTTTGGTATTGCGCAGGATGCGGAATATGATGAGGAAACCATCGCTAAGAAATTACGCGATCACGCCCTGTTTATCGCCTTTGCACCCTCCAGAAACCCGCAAATTGCAGTTGCTGTTATCGCAGAAAATGGCAGCCACGGAAGCAGTGTTGCAGCACCCATGGCACGAAAAGTGGTTGATGAATGGCTGCGTATAAATAGTGAAGAGAAAAAAGCCAGATGAACCGTATTCAGGATAAACATTATTACCCGAGTTTTAGTCTGCGCCTGATGCGCGCGTTGCACCTCGATCACATGTTACTACTGAGCATCGCTATCTTGCTGATGCTGGGGCTTGGGGTGCTTTACAGTGCAGGTGATGAATCTTTAGCGCTGATTAATCGACAGCTTACCCGAATTGCGCTGGCTTTTATTGTTATGCTGATTGTTGCGCAAATCCCTTCGTCAACCCTGCGCTTCTGGTCCCCATGGATGTATGTGATCGGCGTGATTTTACTGGTGCTGGTGCTGGTTATGGGGGATATGGGCAAAGGTGCGCAGCGCTGGCTGGATTTAGGCTTTGTGCGGTTTCAGCCCTCGGAGATGATGAAGCTGGTGACCCCCATGATGATTGCCTGGTACTTTGCTGAAAAGCCATTGCCCCCGTCATGGCGGACCCTGTTAATCGCCGCCACGCTAATTTTGATACCGACCTTTTTAATCGCTCGACAACCCGATCTCGGAACCTCTCTATTGATTTTTGCCGCGGGCTTTTTCGTTATATTTTTAGGCGGCTTAAGCTGGCGAGTGATGCTTGGCATGGTTGTAATGGCCGCTTCACTGCTGCCGGTTTTATGGCATTTTATGCACGATTATCAGCGTGACCGGGTAATGACCCTGCTCGATCCGCAGAGTGATCCCCTGGGTGCGGGTTATCATATCATTCAGTCGCAAATTGCTATTGGCTCCGGCGGCGTTTATGGTCGTGGCTGGCTTAATGGCAGTCAGTCACATTTAAATTTCCTGCCCGAGCAGTCCACTGACTTTATTTTTGCTGTATTTGCCGAAGAGTTTGGGTTACTAGGTGGCCTGTTGTTACTGGTGCTTTATGGCTTTATCATTATTCGTGGTTTAATTATCGCGGTGCAGGGGCAGGATACCTACGCACGTCTGCTGGCAGGGAGTTTAAGCCTGACATTTTTTGTTTATTTGTCTGTAAATATAGGTATGGTATCAGGTATTTTGCCGGTGGTTGGGGTACCATTGCCATTGATCAGTTATGGTGGCACATCAATGGTGACATTAATGGCGGGGTTTGGCATGTTAATGTCGGTAAACTCGCATCGAAAAATATGGTCGAAGTAACGCATTATTTATCTGCCTCAGGTTTCAGGTTAAGTCGGTTAGTCGTCGGCAAATGAAAATGGCAGTATAAATGTTTAAACGAATTTTAATAAAAATTAAGAAAATATAAGCTATATGAATACTCAGTCAATTTTGAAAAAAATCAGCATTATTACATTACTCATCTGTCAGTTTCCTGCGAGCGTTAATGCGGGTGAAAATTACAGTCAGCGTAAAGACGTGCAGAAATTCATTGCGCAAATGCAGAGAGAGCACAATTACGATGCGGACTTAATTACCTACTGGATGGAAGGGGTAAAGCAGCAAAAAACTGCGCTTGAGGCTATTTCGCGTCCCGCGGAAGGGGTGTTAACCTGGGCTAAATACCGCAAAATATTCATGACCAATAGCCGCATTAATAAAGGTGTGAAGTTCTGGAAAGATAATGTTGAATTATTAGCGCGTGCAGAAAAAGAATATGGCGTTTCAGCAGAAATTATCGTCGCAATCATTGGCGTAGAAACCTATTACGGAAAACGTGCCGGAAACTACCCGGTACTTGATGCGCTGACTACTCTGGGCTTTGATTATCCACCCAGAGCCGCGTTTTTCCGTAAGCAGTTAAAACATTATTTATTAATGGTGCGTGAAGAAAAACTGGATGTTAAAAAATTAACCGGTTCATATGCGGGCGCAATGGGGATGCCGCAGTTTATTCCCAGCAGTTTTAGAAGTTTTGCCGTTGATTTTGATGGCAATGGCGTGCGCGATTTCTGGAGTGGTTCAGCGGATTCAATTGGCAGTGTGGCCAATTATTTTAAAAAGCACGGTTGGGCAAAAAATCAGCCGGTTGCAAGTCGCGCATCAGTTGAAGTTGGGGCGGCTAAACTCGGCAGTAAAAAAATGAAACCACACACCAGTGTGGCGGAATACAAGAAACAGGGTGTAGCGCCGGTCAGTCATTTTGATAATTCAGCCCAGGCAACATTATTAATGCTGAGTGGCGCCAAAGGTGACGAGTACTGGATGACGTTGAATAATTTCTATGTCATTACGCGATATAACCACAGTCCATTATATGCAATGGCGGTTTATCAATTAAGTCAGGCAGTTTCTGCTCAATATCATGTAGAGAATAATTCAGATAAAAATGCGCAGTTAAATGCCAGTAAGTAAATTTTTTGATCGCTTTTCATTACCGAATATATTACCGATCGTATTACCGGTTTTATGTTTGCCGTTATTAAACTGTGCTAGCAGTGGTGACAGTGCGCCGGATGATTTTATGCGTAATGACACCCCGGATGCTATTCCCGCCAATGAACCCTTAAGCCGATACGGCAATATGCCCAGCTATACCGTGCGGGGCAAAACCTATCAGGTATTAAATAATGCTGACGGCTTTACTCAGGAAGGTATCGCTTCCTGGTACGGCACAAAATTTCACGGCAGAAAAACCTCCAGTGGTGAACCCTACAACATGTATGCAATGACCGCCGCGCATAAAACCTTGCCGCTGCCGACCTATGTAGAAGTCACCCATAAGGGCAATGGTCGAAAAATTATTTTGAAAGTTAATGATCGCGGGCCATTTCATGACGGGCGAATTATAGATCTGTCTTATGCGGCAGCTCGAAAATTAGGTATTTCTGCAACCGGAACCGGACCGGTGAGTTTGCGTGTTTTAAATACATCTGCGCTGGATTTAAAAACCAGTGAAGTAGTGCTGCCAGAAGCCATCAATAATGACGGAAAAATACTGGTGCAGGTTGCGGCCATGGGCAGCGAAAATGCAGCAGAAAAAATGGCTGATAATTTACGCGATAAAAATATTCCCAGTGTGCGAGTGCATGTGATTGAAAATGACGGCGTAAAATTATACCGGGTGCGCATAGGCCCGATCCCCAATGTTGATCTGGCATATCAGGTCATTAATGAGCTCAATGAAATGGGACTTAACAAGGCCCGTGTCATTGTAGATTAATCTTCTAAAGTAACAGGCTAAAAAATATCAAGATGAAAAAGACAATTTTAAATAAAATTTTTATGATGCTGGCATTGTTTTCGAGTTTGCTGGTTGCGGTCGCACAGGCCGCTCCGGTGCCTTCACCACCAAAATTGGCTGCAAAAAGTTTTTTACTAATTGATTTTAACAGTGGCCGAATATTGGCTGAGAAAAAGATCAATAAAAAAATTGAGCCCGCGAGTATTACAAAAATAATGACCGCCTATGTGGTTTATAAAGAAATAGAAGCGGGACGTTTGAGCCTGGATGAAGAGGTTGTTATCAGCAAAAAAGCCTGGAAAATGAAAGGCTCAAAAATGTTTGTTGAAGTGGGTAAAAAAATCACTGTTAGCAAGCTGTTAAAAGGTTTGATTATTCAGTCAGGTAATGATGCAACCGTTGCGCTGGCCGAGCATATTGCAGGAAGTGAGTCAACCTTTGCCGATTATATGAACCAGCATGCTCAGGAACTGGGTATGACGAATACTAATTTTGTAAATGCTACCGGCTGGCCAAATAAAAATCATGTAACAACCGCAGCGGATTTAGCAAAACTCGCCATTGCGGTTATTCGAGAATTTCCTGAGCACTACGAATGGTACAAAGAAAAAGAATTTACCTATAACGGTATCAAACAATATAATCGCAATAAATTGTTGTGGCGAGATAAAAGTGTCGATGGTTTTAAAACCGGACATACAGAATCGGCGGGTTACTGTTTAGTGGCATCAGCCAAACGTGAAGATATGCGTTTGATTTCTATTGTGCTGGGTACGAAAAGTGAAAAGTACAGAGAGAATGTCAGTCAGTCACTATTAAGTTATGGTTTTCGTTTTTATGAAAGCCATAAATTGTACGCCGCAAGTGAGTCACTCAAAACAGCTCGTGTCTGGATGGGAGCTACGGAAAATGTCAGTCTGGGTTTGACAGATGATATGTTCGTAACCATTCCTCGAGGACAATATAAAAAATTAGATGCGATTGTAAATGTAAATGAAGCGATAGAAGCACCGCTTAACAAAGGTCAGCAGCTAGGCACGGTGAGTATTAAGCTGGAAGGTAAAGAAATTATTTCACAGCCGTTAATAGCGCTGCAGTCAATTGAACAGGGTAGTTTTTGGCAACGTGGCAAAGATCATATTATTAAGTTATTCCCGCAGTAGTCGACTTTTTAAAAAAGATTAACGCAAATGGATGCAAATAAAGGCGCAAGAATAAATTAGCTTTGTGTTTCTCAGGCACATAATAATAGTTGTGTTGGTGGGAGGCGTTAGTTTTCTTTTGCTTTTCATAATGTTGAGAGTATTAAAATGTCACAGGTTTATTTAAACGGAGAATACCTGCCTTTAGATCAGGCAAAAATATCGGTACTGGATCGCGGCTTTTTATTTGCCGATGGCGTGTATGAAGTTATTCCGGCCTATGGTGGGCGCATGCTGCGAGTGCAGGAGCATTTGCAGCGCTTACAAAATAGCCTGGATGCAATACGATTAGAAAATCCGTTATCTAATCAGCAATGGCTGGCTGTATTTGAAAAAATTCTGGCATTGAATTCGAATGAAAATTCCAGTAAAAACCCCAGTAAAAGTCCCAGTAAAAATTCCAGGGAAGATTCAAGGGAAGATGCATCCATTTATCTGCAGGTAACCCGGGGTGTGGCTGCGGTGCGTAATCACGGTTTTCCTGGAGAGGTTAGTCAAACCGTATTTATTATGGTGAATGAGCTGTCACCCGTTGATAAAGAAAAATTACGCGCAGGTGTTTCGGCAATTACGCTGGATGATATTCGCTGGAAAGCCTGTAATGTTAAATCTATTTCTTTGTTGGGAAATATTCTTTTGCGTCAGCAGGCGCATGATAATAATTCTGCAGAATCGATTTTAATTAACGATGGCCTGGTCACCGAAGGTGCGGCCAGTAATGTGTTTGCGGTGATTAATGATGTGCTGGTTACTGCACCGTCTGGCTCCCGCCTGTTACCCGGAATAACCCGCGACCTGGTTGTCGAGCTGGCGAGGGAACATAATATTCCCTGTGAAGAGCGTGATTTTACTGAAGCTGAATTATTATCCGCGTCTGAAATCTGGCTGACCAGCTCAACAAAAGAAATCTTGCCAGTGGTAGAACTCAATGGTAAACCCGTTGCAAATGGCAAATCTGGCCCCATATGGGATCAGATGATAGATATATATCAAACCTGTAAAGTTAAGCTCAGATCTGGTGAATCGAGCTAGCGAGTTTGTGCGCAAGCTATTTTTAGAGATGCCCTTAAGATGAATAGCAAAAAAGTTGATCCCAAAGACATATATTATGATGAAGAGCAGGAAACCCTGTTCAAGTTTCCCTGTGAGTTCCCGATTAAGGCCATGGGAAGATCCGGTGACGAACTTGAAATAGCCGTGCTTGAAATTATTAACCGTCACGTTGAAGATTTGCCGGAAGGTGCGGTTAAATTTAACCAGAGCAGTAATGGTAGATTTACCAGTATAACCATTACCTTTACCGCGCATAGCAAGAATCATCTGGATAATTTATATATTGAGCTTACGGCGTGCGATCATGTTTTGTATTGTTTGTGAGTTTTCTACAAGAGGCTTAAAAGGTTAACGCAAATGCTCGCGAACAATTGCCAATGGACGCAAATAAAAGCTTTGTATTTAGGGGCTTCTAACATGCATAAAAAAATAACCGCCATTGGCGGCCAGTGGCGGTTATTTGTGTTTTCGCGTTGTCTTTTTCTTCTTAATTAAAATGCAACCGCTCTTAGAACAATTTGCCATCATCAGATATCTGGGCGTAAAAGATTACGCCGATGTATTAACTGAAATGCAGCAGTTCAATGCGCAGCGCGACGAAAACACCGCAGACGAAATCTGGTTATTAGAACACCCCCCTGTATTTACGCTGGGCACAAACAGCAAGCCCGAACATCTGCTTAATCCTGAAAATATACCCGTTGTACAATCTGACCGGGGCGGGCAGGTCACTTACCATGCAAACGGGCAATTAATTGCGTATGTACTCATGGATGTTAAACGCAAAGGTATGGGCGTGCGGCAACTGGTAACCGCACTGGAAAATGCGGTGATAAAATTTTTAGCAAAAGTAGGCGTTGAAGCCGCGGCTGATCCGAAAGCGCCGGGGGTGTATGTGCAGGGTGAAAAAATTGCCGCACTGGGTTTGCGGGTAAAGCGGGGCGGTTGCTATCATGGGCTTAGTCTGAATGTGGATATGGATCTTGCGGATTTTGATAGAATAAACCCCTGTGGCTATGCTGGCATGCAGGTCACCAGTTTAAAGACGCTGGGTGTGAATCTGGGAATGCAGCAGGCAACATGGCGATTAATGAAAGAATTATGTTTGCAATTAAATATTGTGAATATTAGTGAAAAGAAAACTGGCGAATAAATCATGAGTAAACAAAAAGTTGTTGCGGGTGTAAAACAAACCGGTGCTGAAAAAGTTGCACGCATCCCGATAAAAATAGAAAAAACCGAAAAGATGCCGCGTAAGCCGGAATGGATTCGAGCCAAAGCGCCGACCCACCCCAATGTAAAGCGCCTGAAAAAAATACTGCGTGAGCAAAAATTATTTACGGTTTGCGAAGAAGCGTCCTGCCCGAATCTGGGGGAATGTTTTGGTCACGGCACCGCAACCTTTATGATTATGGGTGAGATTTGTACCCGGCGGTGCCCGTTTTGCGATGTGGGCCACGGCCGACCATTAGCGCTGGATACTGACGAGCCACAAAATATGGCGGATACCATTCAGGCCATGCAATTAAAATATGTGGTGATTACATCGGTTGATAGAGACGATTTACGTGACGGTGGTGCTACACATTTTGTTGAATGCATCGAAAAAACTCGCGCTCAAACCCCGCATATAAAAGTCGAAACCCTGGTGCCGGACTTTAGGGGGCGAGTTGATATCGCCATGGATATTTTAAAAACATCACCACCGGATGTCTTTAATCACAATCTGGAAACCGTGCCGCGTTTATATAAAGAGTGTCGACCCGGAGCTGATTATCAGGGCTCATTAGATTTATTGAAATCATTTGGCGAAACCTGCAAAAACGTCCCCACTAAATCCGGTTTAATGCTGGGTCTGGGTGAAGAAAAAGAAGAAGTGTTAGAAGTGCTAAAAGATTTGCGCACCCATGGCGTCAGCATGCTAACGCTTGGCCAGTACCTGCAACCGACACTGCATCATCTACCGGTGAAAAAATTTGTCACCCCGGATGAGTTTGCGGAATATAAAACAATTGCAGAAGCGATGGGCTTTGAACAGGTGGCCAGTGCGCCGATGGTGCGTTCCTCGTATCATGCTGACTTGCAGGCCGCGGGTGAGTTTGAGTAATCAATATTGTTTACAGTTGATTGCGTGGTGGGGTATCTGCGATGTGTCAGTAAATGTTTAGTAAATCAGCCTAAGTGCCCCTGCGTAGCGGCGACTATTCAGTGTTATAGTTAAATCAGTGTTAAATAAAAAAGCAGTCAGTAATGACTGCTTTTTTTGTGTAGCAGGAAAACTACAGCGAATGACGTTTGATTTATAAAGAGTAAATAAATCTTTTTCGGTCAGAAATATTTTTACTTTCGCTAATGCCTTTATGCGCAACGGTGTTCTGTGTGTTTAGAGCGCCTGCAGACTTTGGCCAGCCAACACAATACTTAAAAAGCTGTTTTTCCTGGGTGCCGGTTGCATTATAGGTATCTAGCAGTTTCCAGCCCAGTTGTATATGAGCATTTACATCCTGTGGATGTGCCAGCTCCCTGACTTCAACAATTTCAGATAACATCCGGTTTTTTGTCTGGTTCATTTTAATCATTTCCATGTTGTAAATAGGCAGTAGGTCTAGTCGCTTGAATGATTTTACTGATACTGTACAAAAAAATTGAGACACAGGTCGTATATCAAAAGATTAGATATACGACCGGATTGCATCTGAGATAAATTGACATCTATCAGATTAATCGCTGGCATTATTGATATGTAAAGCCGGAAACCATTAAGCGTATTAAAAAAACCTGATCTCGGAAATTTTTATGCGCAGCCATGAAAATTCATCCTATGCCTGGGTCGATGTTTTTTCGGATCGAATACAGATGCTGTGCATATTATTGACAAGCAGACGCTGGAAATTGTTAAGCCCCTAAATTCGTCACCGGAAAAAACCGCAGCCCATGTGGAATTTGATAAAGAGGCTAAGCGCGCTTTATTAAGTATAGGGAATATGGATGGCGAACTGATTGTGTATGACGCAAAAAGTCTCAAAGAAATAAAATGCCAGCCCATGAATAAATGTCGGGCAAATATAACGTTTATAATAAAATAACTCGCTCAGAGGGGGCGAGTCATTCGTGAATGTTTATTGTTCGGGCGGCCACTCCCGTGTTCATAGAAATATGAGCAGGCGGCCAGTGACTTTTAATCATTCAAAGTCATTGGATTCCTGCCTTCACAGGAACGACAGCTTAATGGACTGCTAGCAATATTGTTTATAATTTAAAATAACAGCAATTAACAGGACACCCAGAATAGTAAAAACAGAATATATCTAAGTCTTTGTTTTTATCGGCTCATTGAGATGGGTGTCCAGATAAAATTAAATTACAGATAAAATTATATAGTCACAATCTAAATGTTATTAAGTTCTAGTTTTAAATATTTTTTATTGACAAATACTTGTTCTTTGTTGTCAAATCGACGAAGATGCAAAGATAGAAATTTAAGTTATTTTTTAGCATGTTGCGAATAAGGTGCCTCGTTTTTTGATTATATATTGAAAATTATAGTTAATAAAACCAGGCCTGAATTAAGTTAAATGGATTAACAAAATGTCTCGTACACAAGCAATACATTCATCCCAGAATTTAGTCATACCACCATCAATTATTTATAGATGTACTCCTGATGTAAGAGACTTTGATATCTATGATATTAATCTCCCGGCATCAGTTGTTATTGATGGAATACTGAGTTGCACTCAACTCGGTGAAGGTGTTTCTGTGCCGGGTGCTAATAATCAGGATGATGAAAAGAAAGAACCCTGTAAACGAATTTATTTGCATGCGTTTCGTGGTGCGAGGGATGATGCATCAGTAAGAGCATTTAAGCAAAGTCTTAAACAACATGAAGAAGCAGAAACAAATGGTCCCAGTGGTTCAGAATGTTTGCTTTATACTGGTCACGTTGGTGTTTCTTTTGATGCTAAGAGTCCTATCTACGGTTTTAATCCCAACACAGGTGACTTAGCTGGCTGGCAGGTGATAAAAAAACTAAAAAGTCGAGAGGTAAGCAAGCCTTACCCTGGGATTGTGACAGATGATACCGCAGTCTTTAGCATGGCTATATCAAAAGGTTTAGATTATAAGGTGCTTGAATATGTCTTTCCTGAATCAGAGTACAAAAAAATCCAAAAAGCTTTTAAATTAACTAGAAAGAAAACGGGTTTAACATATAGTTTTCCTAAACAGGGTGGGGATTGTAATTGTGCTACCTGGCCGAGTAAAATAGGCTTGTCTATTCCCTGTAGTGACGGTGCAATGAAAGCATACATGAACAGTTTTAAAAATAAGGAAATTAGACGTTCTGGAGAATGCAGTGATAAATAATACATATACATCTGAAGTACAAAAACTGGCAAGCCTGGCTCAGCAGATAAAGTCATCAGTTGAGCCGAATCGTAGTGTTTTGGTTAGTGAATATTTACGCCAACTCAATGAGCTTATGGATAAGGGTTGGTTATATGCGCTTGGTAAGAGCGATGAAATTGAACAGTCCTTGTTGCCTGGTAGATATGTTAATCAACGAAATAAGGTTATTGATGATTTACAGATCGAGCTTGGTCAATTGGCGGGAAATTACCGTGCTTCAGCCGCAGGCTCCAAGAAAGAAATATTAGATTATCACAAAACATTTGCAGAACTTTTACGAATTAACGGGAAGGTCATTGCCCTGGATCCAGATTCTGAATTGCCTGATGAGGATATGCCAAAAGTGTATGTAGATTATTGGTAAGTATAGGAAGAATAAGTGAGGCCCTTACTTTTTTTCTAGTAAAAAATCGGTTGGCTTAAAATAATTAAAATAAAACTTGCATGTGGCATGGAAAGACCTGCCCCAAATCTTTCCTGGTCTTTCAATCTTTTTAAATTGCACGCAAATCTGACTCTAACTTTTCATTGTCCGGCAGGCGGTTTCTTTTGATTAAAAGTTCTCAATTTAAGTAAGCCTTGCTTCACTCTTCGATCCTGAACTTTTCGGGTTAACTTTTGTTTAAAGATCCCGCCTTGAAGAATCGCGGTTGGCTTTTTGGGTTTATTCAATGACTTACTTTCCAGTAGTTTCTCGTGTACAGCCATCTCATTATCTTTACCTGAAGATAGATCAGTGGAGGGTCTTTGTTCTAAACTAAATGAATCAACCACATTATCTCCTTCTATGATGTCAACGTAGATGCCGACAGGTATAGAGGCTCTGTCGAATGAGGCTTCGGAGTCGAGATAGATGGCAGAAGCCTGGAATATCACGTCTTCCTGGCTATTCTTTGCAAGGTTCTTTGCATTAGTTTCAAATTTTTTCCAGCGGGCATTGTTTTGTAAATTTGCCCATAGGGGAATAATATTAAATGGAACATCGGGACCCCCTAGCTCCAGTGCCATAATGTAATCCTTATGCATATTTGGGCGCCCTGAATTTCTTACATTACCCTTCATGAAATTTCGATTTTTAACCGATGCTGAAACTGAAAACTGGCTGATAGGATCAGCTGTTTTTGGGTGTACATCAACCTCGGTCACTTCAATGACGCCTTCTACATAGATAGGGCGATCAAATACTGGGATACGTGCATAAAACCACCCCATAGTCTCAATGATGATATCGACGGGTTTATCGCGTTTTTTATCATTAATTTTTTCATCAAATTTATAGGAAGTTGTTTCTATAATTTCATACATATGCTTTATCTCCTTGTCAGTAAAAAAGGGGGCTTAATTTACTTATGTCAGCGACGCTAATTTATAAGCTATTGATTAGCTTTTTTTATATTGTTAAGATGGTTGTCCATGTAAGATTATCTAATATACTTTTTATCGGCATGGACGTCTACAAAGAATCCATCGTTATTTCATTAGCGGCTAATAATCCGGAATAAACCGGACACCCATAATAATAAAAAAGGAGACTCAATCTAAGCTCGTTTACTCTTTTCCTTCTATTTAAATAAAAGGAGTAATGAATGTGGCATGGAAAGGCTTGACCCTAATTTTTTTGGTTATTTGCTTCTGGACTGATGGTGCTAATCGGTTTGGTGAGATATAAATAATTAATGAGACCGGTGACAACCTGGAATCATTTGCGTTATAAATTAATCGGAGGCAGAGCGCAATTAATTCTAATATTAGCAACAATTGTGCTCTGAGCTTCTCCCAATAAACCCAGGATTCAGAACAGTATGACTTATACTCAAAATGGTTTTACCAGATATACTAATCTCGCTATTATTTTAGTTGTCTGCATCATATTGGTTGCTGCGATTATGTCATTGCCGAAGGGTTTTAGCGATGACCTGTCAAAAATAGGCCAGGGTTCGGTTGTTTTGGTGCTGACTCATGATAAGAATACTGTGGGTGGCATGGTAGCGATGGAGCTGCTCAATACAGTACGTTCAGATTATGAGGGGAAGGTCGATTTTTTGGCCGTTGATGTTAATACCCTGCAAGGACAGGATTTTACCCGGCAACAGGGTGTGGGTGCTGTTGTTCTTGTTTTGTTTGGCCCAGATGGTTCAAGACGTGATGTGCTCGGTGCTGACATCAGTGAAAAGGAATTGCGTTCAGTGTTAAATGCTATTTTATCTCTCTGACCCCAAAATTAGTGGATGTGGCATGGAAAGACCTGCCCCCAGTTTTTCCTGACCCCGATCTTTCATTTTATCTAAGCCATTGCCTTTAATATTTCCTTACGTTGGGTATCCATTTTATATCTAGTAATAATACAGCTAGCTTTAAAATAATTAAAATAAAACTTGCTTATGGCATGGAAAGACCAGGCCCTCTTTTTATGCTTATAATAAAGTTACCCGCTCAGAGGGGACGAGTCATTAGTTAAGCGTGTGCACGATAGTTAACCTTAAAGTTAAACAGTTATTCCTCATCTAAATGCAAAGGATGATCAACTTTTCTGTGTGAGTGTTTTTCAAGATAGAGTTGATAGCCAAGATTTTTTTTCTTGTCCTGATTGTGAATATGCAGCTCGCCGGATTCCTGCAGCTTCAGTGCTTCTTTCTCAAAATGTTTTAATAATTTTAAGCGTTGCAAAAATTCAGCGTCTTCCGAGCCGCGTGCATACGCTTCTATTGATGCATAGGTTTTTCGAATGTTTCTGATGGCCTGTTCAAAAAGGCCACGGTCAAGACTTTCCAGTACTCTTTCCAGTTCTTCTATTGATCTGCTTAATATTATGTATTTTTCGACGTCATGATTAAATGATTGTTTATACAGGCTAAGATCCTGAGTGAAGCTAACAGACAGATTTTTTTTATCGCGCATGTTTTTTTGCGAGCCTACATTATTATAATTGACTTTGATTTCTGCAACCTGTTTGTTTTTCTGTGTGCCAGTAGGTACGCTGAGCTCCAGTAGCAACATGCCCCGATCATCAAAATTTAAATCGCCAAGTCTGAATTCAAAATTATTTTTTGATGGCAGTGTATATGTATGACCAAAGGAATTCATCATTTGTACACCTTCAGCCAGTTGTACCGTTACCCGTATATTTTGAATGGCCAGATTAATCAGTTGAGTTAACTCCTGAGAAAATATGTCCGGAATATCTTCTGGGTTTTTTATATAATAATAATTCCCCCAGCTGTTTTCGGCCAACATAATCATCAGTTCATCATTATAGTCCTGTCCGACACCCAGTGCGCTTACTCCAATATCTTCAGTGTTGTATTGCTTAATATAAGGCAGAAGTGACTCAGTTCTGGTGATGCCCCGATTGGCTATGCCATCGGATAATAGTAGTATGCGATTAATGCTGTTTTTATTAAAATGTTTTTTTACCTGAGAATAACCTTCAAATAAACCGCCGCTCAGGTTCGTCATTCCTCCTGCTTCAATTTCACTGAGGTGATGTTTTATTGCCATTTTTGAAGACACCAGTCCAGATGGAATAATCACTTCTACATCTGAGCTATAGGCAACGATAGCCAGATAGTCGCGTGTTGTAAGGTGATCGATTAAAAATCGGGTGGCTTTTTGGGTATGATCAAGTTTTTTCTCTGAATTCATTGACCCGCTTTTATCCAGAACCACAGCAAGATTTAAGGGCGGGCGTTTCATGTTGCTTGCCTGTGTGGCTTTAATATCAACTTTTAAAGTAACAGGGTAGTGTTGCTGGTTATTAAGTAAAATATAAGTGTTGCTTAAGTCTATATCAATATTAATGACAGGATTTATTCCAGTGTTTGCCATTCCCGCATTGTGGGTTTTTATTGCGGTTGATTGTTTGCTCAGATTTTTTGCAGCGCTGTATTGCGCGGGTGAGTCACCATATTGAGCCAGTTTATTTTCAAGCATCGAATTTAAAAAGATGATTTTTTGAGTCGTCTCTGGCGACAGATTTTGCATATCAACAGCATAGGGTGACATCATTAATCTAACCTGCAGGTCTTTCCCACTTGCGGATGATAAAGTCTGTTGCAGCTGTCCGGAGGTATTGGTTTTTCTAACCTGTCCTGCCTGATTTGTGCTAGTAAAGCGTAAATGTAATGGCAGGTCTTTTAGTGGCGTTTCGCCATTTTGACTGGAAGAGACAGCACGAATTTTTAGCTGTGTAGATGATAGCTTCGGTATATTATTTACAGATAGGCTGATTCCTTCAACAGCGGTTAAAAGTGTTTTATATATTTTGAGCGTAGCAACCCTGTCACCAGTTTCTTCATCGATTAAACGCATAGCCAACATCCATTTGTGCCAGGCCAGAGGAAAATTTCCTGAGTTTAAATGATTCTGAGCTTCTCGATTAATAGCCTGCACCTCAAGCAGTATTTTATTTTTTATCTGAATCTGTTTTTTCTGTTCCTGCTGCAGATTTGCCATGGGTATTCGTAATAATATATAGACATCAAAAACCTGTTCGCTTTCATTATTGTCCTGGTAGTGAAACTGCTCATAATACATCTGAGTTAAACGAGAACGTTTTAAGTTTACTGAGGTTGTTGTTGAAATGTCTTCGAGAATACGGGTTGTGAATTCTGTGCGTTTTACCTCAAACCGGCCACTGGCTTTTAATCCCAGATAATTACTTACTTCCACTATGGCATTTTTAGCGGCTAACTGGCGGCCTTCGCGAACAGAGTTTGCATTCGTGCTAATCCCCAGAGCATAAAAATAATCTTTACTGGAAGGCAGTCGTGAAATCCATTGAGGGGGCTGTTGTGATGAGCGCTTAACCAGTTTTCGTTCAGCTGAGGTCGGGTGATTATGATTGCTACAGCCGGATAGAATCAAAAATGCAGCCAGCATTGCCAGTAATGACAATTGCATAAAGCCAGTGCCGAGACGATCATGTTGAGGGTTAGTTTTGTTTAACGGTCTCATTGATGCTCATTTAAGGTAGCTTGACTGCAAGCAGTAGAACTAAGGTAGACTGTTTGTAGTATAGTAAGTTCATGATACGATATTCCTTTGAAAAATATCAATGAAGTTTAACCTTTAATCTGAAACCGGTTGGTATGTTTACGCACACATATTGTTGCATATTCAGCTATATCATAAAGCCACAACCACCTATTAGAATTTAGCAGATAAACATATTTTTATTCAATTAATCTGAGTATCTCAGGTTATGTTTAGAGTAAGAATACTAATTATGGGTAAACCGGGCAGACCAAAAGTACGGGAAAGTGAGGTTGTTACTATGTATATTAGAAATAATTCTGCCCTGACCACAATTAATTTAATTCTTGTGCAAGTTACGTAACTCTTTGATGGTAGCGGGTAAAAATTGTCTATAGTGCATAACCGAAATAATTTCTATTTGAGTATCTGCGATTCGATAAATAATTCATACGGTCACTCTAATAGTTCACGTAAATCATTATTGGGATAGTCAGTTATTTTACTTCCACTTACATGGGACTTCTTCTAATTGACGTGTGCGAGACAGCAGGATAGCGATAATTTTTTTTGCTACTTTAGGGGCGTTTTGGCCAATAATGTAATCCCGGATATCTCTGAGGCGTCTGCGTGCTTCAGGTGTCCAGAATACTGGTTTCATTCGTTAATGCCGAACTCTTTTTCAACGTCAGTCTGGGACATTAGCTTTCCGGCATCGGCCTCTATCAGTCCCTGTTCGGTCGAGGCTTTCACAGTAGCCTGGTAGGCTAGTTCGGCCCATGTCAGGTTTTCTGTCTGTTCGATGAATTCATGAGCTGCCTGTTTTATTATCAGCATATTGCATGGGGTGTACCTGTTTATCGAGTCTAGTAATAGGCATATCATATCTTTTGTGAGGTTGTCTTACACAAAAATATTTATAGTTTTACGCTGCCCAAAGATGGCTTAAACATTATTTGTAGTGTGATTGATGTCGACCATGATAATTCAGGTAAAGCTGAATTGTTTTAAGCAATGCCATGTAAAATACTTTCAAAAAAACCTTGGCCTTTTAAACAATCTCTGTGCTAGAGTTTGGAGGATTATTTTTATGGCGAATCGCAAAGCGACAGCCCCGTTGGTTTTTAAATAGTATTACGGGGATGTCACTACGAACTTACGCATTAACAACGCAGATGATTGGCCAAAAGAATAATTAAGCGCAAATAATTAAAAACTAACCAATACTTTACAGAGGAGCAGCCTATCATGAAACCCATAAACTAAACCAAGAATGACAATCGCTGACCTAAGGTGCGGAAACACCAAAAGCCAGCTAACCACATCAACCTGATTACGAGGTCAAAATGGCTAGAAAATATTCTACGCTACGAACCCGCTTTGTCCAAAGCAAATTAGTAGCGAAAACAAACTTTTTTAAAGTATCGGCTCATATTGCGGGGCAAAACCCGGCACTAAAACCTGGGCGAGCAGCATCACTATTAGAACTTGAGTCTGATTCATCAGATAGCGGTTTTAACGCTGTTCAATCCACGCCCGCACTTTCAACACTGCTTAACGATCATCTTCCCGCCACAATGGAAACCCTGCGCTCGCATGTTAATTACCTGTTGAGTCTGCCTTTGCCCGTGGGTGAGAAGAATCGCTTGTTGTTGAAGTACTGGGCGATGGAGTGTCGGCTTGAGGCGATGCGTTTGTTGCTTGATGAGGCCCTGGAAAATGGCGTGGCAAGTGGGGTTGGATTGGGGGAGGACGGGGTTGATCCAGATTGTTTTGATCTCACTGGCTTTGATCTTACTTCATTTGGCTTGACCGGGATTGATTTATCCGGGCTTGATTTATCTGGGTTTCATTGGGCGGATGATTTTTAGCTTGTGGTTGCATTTGCTGGGGGAAAATTAGGTTGGTTGCTCGGTGCCTTTTGGGTACCGGGTTTCCTTTTGGGATTTTGGAGGATTTGAGATGGATGCATTACCTTAAGCTGCTGAACCCCGATAGAAGCATTCGAAGATGAGGAGAGGTGTTGCTTGGCTCCCCTCTTTGGAAAAGAGGGAATGCATATATTTTTATTACTATCAGTTTGAGAGTGTTGAATATTAATGTTACGGGGAGATTTGAAATGATTCAGGTTAATTTTCGGTATTTTCGAGCTACTAAAACTGAACGTTTTTAAATCCCCCTCATTCCCCCTTTTTCAAAGGGGGAGGCTTACACGCTTCACTTACTCACACTGTAACAGGCTGGCTTTTTTATTAGCGTGCATTTGCGGTGTCTTTTTCTTTTACGCTTTTTATTTTACATTAAATTTAATAAGGAATAAGTATGAAACAGAATAATGGGTTACTTAAAGATCGGCTTATTGAGGCCATTGTTTCCGGTGAGTTAGGTTCGGTTGAAGATCAGGGGGTTGTGTTTACCCTGAAAGAATTCAAATCGGTTTTTCATGATATTAAAACCGATTACATCAATTCTTTTTTGCCCGCCGCTACCATCGAACCGGGGCGGGAAATTATGACGAATAGGAAGTATTTATTTCGTATTAGTAAAGGTGTTTACCGGGTGCATCCGGATGCGCTGGATGATGATTCTTTTTTTATGCGTTAAATACTCTTACTACAGTAACCTCGTGCATCCCTGGAGTGCCAGAATGGTATCAGTCTCGAGCGTTCGGTGTAGTTAGCCTGAGTGTCCTGTTTTCATATCCTGTTTTCAGGTGTTTGTTGTTCGGGAGGCGTGTTCATAGAAATATGAGCAGGAGTCCAGTGACTTTTAATTATTCAAAATCACTGGATTCCTGCCTTCGCAGGAATGACCGCTAGCAATATTATTTATAATTTATTATTTATAATATGAAATTGCGTAAACACTAAAGGTTAAAACTCAAACTTAATCCCAACATGCGCAGCATCGTCTAATTCAAATTCACCGCCGCCTTCAAAATCATATTGAATTTTTCGATAGCCTATATAGGCACTTGCACTTGGGGTGACTTCAAGTTCAACGGCCAGTTCGAATTCGCCGTAGGCATCTGCACCACTAAATGAGGTGATGCTGGGTGCATAAGCCGCACCGACTCGAAACGCAATGGGGGTTGATGAAGGAATGATGTAGCGCACCTGGCCCGCGATGGCTAATGCGCCCACGCTTTCATTTGCGGCATCAATGTCTACAAACATTAATTTGCCGCCTACGCCGAATTGCAGGGATTTATTATTACCGGCGGGGTTACCGCTAATTAATAATTTGGCATTTACCTGGTAGTCACTGTCTTCTGTGAATAAAACGCCGAAACCAATGTCGGCACCGCCGTAACCAAAGGTAGACGATTCGGTTAAATAGGTGAGTTCGGCCATTTCGCTGCCCAGCTTGAAGTCAAAACCGCGGGCATTTGCCTGTGCTGTTAGTGTGAGTAGTGAGATGGTGATGGCTAATTTTTTTAGCATAATGTTTCCTGGAATTTAGGTGATGAGTAGGGGCTTTTATTAAAAATTAAAACTGCAGTCTCAGCGCCCAGAGTTGCTTTGTTTTGTGTCATCCCCGAATGCTTGTGTCGGGGATCCAGCGACTTTAGGTCATTCTAAGCCACTAGATTATTGAGTTGCGTCCCTGCACTTACCCCTTCGGGCCGTGCAGAGCATGTTTAAATTCGATCCAGTCGTATTCGATCCCGGCGAATTCGATCCCGGCACAAGCATTCGGGAATGACGAAGTTTGTTTTAAGCTTTTATATACCCTTAAATAGCGTGAAATCATAACCATGCTCTTAGAGCGTGGATTTACTTTTTTGTTTCATTTATCTGTCATATCTGACTGCGCAGGTATTACGAAGTCTTTCTTCGCTTTAAATAGACTGCACATGATGGCTTGCACATGGATCATACACAACTTAAGCCCGAAAAAAAACACAGCACTCAAATGAATGCTGTGTTTTTAGAGGTTCGCCGCATTAATCAGGGCGTCCCTGAACTTTTATTAAACTGTCTGATAATAAATATTTTGAGGATGATTCGCCTGTGCAAAGAAGAACCAGCGCTCAGCGACCAGGCCGATGTACTGTATCGCAAAGGCCAAAAACAACACTTCGGTGTTACCGTTACTAATGGCGGCGGTTAATAGAATTAACGGAATCGGAAAAACCAGAATCATAAAAACGATTTTTATCGATTTTAGGAACATGGCGGTTTTACCGTGGAAGTATTCACGGGTATTAAATGATCCGCCCATCGCGCCCTGTGATTTCTGCTGGATATTGCTATGGCGAATACCAATGGCAGACTGTATCGTCGACTTGTGTTTAATACGGCTATTGCGATATAACGATGCGGAGCGGGTAATAAACACCAGTACGGTTAATGCAATGGCCCAGGCACCCAGGAATGCTGTCTGTTCCTGTAAATCTAAATAACTGGCCAGTGCCGTCGCCAGCGTAAAGCCGGACGCGGTACCAAACAGGAAGTAGTTGATAACCGTTAGCGGGCTTGACCATTCCTGCAAAAACTTGATGCAGGCGTAAATCATCGCGGTGCAGAGAAATAATGCAAAGGTCGCTATCACACCAAAGATGCCGATAAACAGGCTAGTGTTTAACTCGATAGTGCCATGGGTATAAGCCACGCTGTCATAACCCATCAGGTGAATAACCCCGTAAGCAAATACCGCGGCCATGGCGGTGGGCAGGGCGATAACTTCACGTGATAACCATGAGGTTTTCCAGCGAGCCGCAGAGCGCCATGCGCGTTCCGGGTGACCCAGGTGGAAGATAGATGAAATTAACCCACCCACTAAAAGCGCCAGGGATATTGCCGCACCGATACCGTAGAAGTGAGTGTCGCCCACGCCGGGTAACAGATCAACTTCCGAGTAAAGCTGGGTTGAGAACAGTGCCAGAAATAAACCCTGGCCAGCTCCGATTAATGTTGTTAAAAATATGACAGAAAATGCGGGATGCATCGTTCTCTCCTTTAGTAAATTAAAATATAACCCTGAATGTTTTTATAAAGGGCTACTAAAAATAGTGTGTTTTGTTGTCATTCCTGAATGCTTGTGACAGGAATCCAGTGGCTTAAAGTCGCTAGATTCCAGCTACAGGCATGCGGGAATGACGGGCAAAACATTAAATGAATGAGTTATCGTCAAGCACCGAACCATCAACCGGTTTGTGGTGTTCTTTCTGCTCTTTATTAAGCGGATTATCAACACGCACCAGTTCGTCTTTATGGATGGTGATTTTGTTTTTACGACGCGGTAAGTAATGGTTAGATGGCTGCGTGCCCCATTCAGGCATTAGCTGGTAACCACCGGAATCACGAATCAACTCGGATACTTCAGAATCAGCATCATGTACATCACCAAATAAACGCGCGTTAGTTGGGCAAGCTAATACACAAGCCGGTTTACGTTCAGATTCTGGTAAATTCTCGTCATAAATACGATCAACACATAAGGTACATTTTTTCATGACCTTCTGGTGTTCATCAATTTCACGTGCGCCGTAAGGGCAGGCCCATGAACAATATTTACAACCAATACACTTGTCGTAATCAACTAAAACAATACCGTCTTTTTCACGCTTGTAGCTGGCGCCGGTTGGGCAAACAGGTACACAAGGCGGCTCTTCACAATGTAAGCAAGACTTTGGAAAGTGCACGGTTTCTGTATTCGGAAACTCGCCGACTTCATACGTTTGCACACGGTTAAAGAAAGTGCCGGTGGGGTCTTTCTGGTAAGGGTTGTCATCAGACATAAAACCCGCCGGACCCGAGGTATTCCATTCTTTACATGACGTCACGCAGGCACTACAGCCCACGCACACATTCAGGTCAATAATCAGTGCTAACTGAGTCATTATTTAGACCCCTTCTTGTCAAACTTACCGGAGAAGAAACCCAGCCATTTACGGCGAGTGCTCATTCCTGGTAAAACGTTCATTGAATTAAATTGCGGCAGTGTGTGGTCCGCATCGTCTTCTGCTTTGTACACCCGTACACGTACGTCATACCAGGCAGCCTGTCCCGTTACCGGGTCAGAGTTAGAGATGTGTTCGCCACACTCGTTCTTTGGCAGCTCTTCCGCAATTAAGTGGTTAAGCAGGAAGCCCTGCTGTGATTCGTTAGCGTCATCACTTAAGTTCCATGCGCCTTTGGCTTTACCGACCGCGTTCCAGGTCCAGATCGTGCCCGGCTCAACCGCTTCTGAGAAGCGTGCCATGCAGCGCACTTTACCGTGCATGGATTCTACGTAAATCCAGTCGCCATCGCCGAAGCCATGCTTCTCACCCAGTGACGGATGCACGTGCATATAGTTGTGCGCGTGAATCTGACGTAACCAGGCATTCTGCGAATCCCATGAGTGGTACATCGCCATTGGGCGTTGCGTCAGTGCGTTAATCGGGTACTTTTGCTTGTCCGTTAACTGGCCTTCTAAGGTTTCAGAGTAGAACGGCAGTGGGTTGAAGTGCTCTTCAACGCGGGCACGCAAATGATCCGGTGGCTGGCGGCCCGGACGCTTGCCCTGTGCAGCCAGACGGAATTTTTGCAGTATTTCCGAATAAATATGAATATTAATCGGTTCGTCGTAACGGGTTAAACGGTGATCCTGTGCCCAGGTTAAGTAACCCTGGTTCCAGTTACGCATGTACTGGTAAGACACCGGTAAGTGATACTGGTATACGCAGTTGTTCTTTTCGTACATTTCCCACTGGTTCGGGTTTGGCTCACCTTTCATGAACTTCTCGCCACCTTTACCACGCCAGCCGGCGAGGAAACCAATGCCGGAACCCGGTTCGGTTTCAAAGTTGGTTACAAACTCGGGGTAATCACGGTATTTGCGCGAGCCATCTTTATTAACGAATACGGGGAGTTTCAAACGTGAACCTAATTCAATTAATACTTCCTGGAATGGCTTGCAGTCTCCCTTCGGGGGTACCACCGGAATACGCACCGAATCAACCGGGCCATCAAATTCTGAGATCGGGCGATCCAGCATCGACATGACATCGTGACGTTCCAGGTAAGTGGTATCCGGCAGCACTAAATCAGCAAAGGCGACGGTTTCTGACTGGAATGCATCCGCCACAATCAGGAATGGGATCTTGTATTCGCCATCTTCATCTTTGTCGTTCAGCATGTCGCGAACTTCATTGGTATTCATGGATGAGTTCCATGCCATGTTCGCCATGAAGATCATCATCGTATCAATTTTGTACGGGTCGCCGCGCCATGCATTGGTGATGGCATTGTGCATTAAACCGTGGGCGGATAATGGGAATTCCCATGAGAAGCCTTTATCCAGACGCACCGGGCCACCGTCATCATCGAGGAATAAATCATCCGGTGATGCAGGGAAACCTAATGGCATGCCACCCAGTGGCGTATTAGGCTTAACGCCTTCTGGGCCCGTCGGTGTTTTAGGGCAAGGTGGAATGGGACGTGGGAAGGGTGCCTTGTGACGGAAACCACCCGGACGGTCAATGGTGCCTAAAATAGACATTAATATAGAAAGACCACGAATGGTCTGGAAACCATTAGAGTGAGCAGCCAAACCACGCATCGCATGGAAAGAAACCGGGTTACCGATGACAGATGCATGCTCACGGCCCCAGGTGTCAGTCCAGGCAATCGGTAATTCGATTTTCTCATCACGCGCGACTATACCCATTTCATGGGCTAAACGAATAATCGTTTCAGCGGGAATGCCGGTAACAGACGATGCCCATTCAGGGGTGTATTCTTCAACCGATTCTTTAAGCAGCTGGAACGCAGGTTTAACCGGCGTGCCGTCTTCCATTGTGAACTCACCCATTAAGAATGGATCAGCACCTTCAGTATGCGTACGTACCGCTTTATTCGTATGCCGATCCCACCACATCTGGTTCTGGTGATCAAAACAGCCTTCTTCAGGGTCAGTAATATCCATGCGATAGAACATGCCGTGCTGCTCTGAACTCTCATCACAGTTAACTAACTGGCCTGAGTTAGAGTAATCTTTTACGAACTCACGGTCGTATAAACCGGTTTCAATTAACTCACGTACGATCGCTAAAATTAAGGCGTTATCAGTACCCGGTTTAATCGGAACCCATTCATCTGCAATCGCCGAGTAACCCGTACGCACCGGGTTGATAGAAATAAAACGACCCCCATCACGTTTAAACTTGGACAGGGCAATTTTCATCGGATTAGAGTGATGATCTTCCGCGGTACCAATCATAATGAATAATTTAGAGCGTTCTAAATCTGGACCACCGAATTCCCAGAAGGAACCCCCGATAGAGTAGATCATGCCCGCCGCCATATTCACTGAGCAGAAACCACCGTGTGCAGAATAGTTTGGCGTACCGTAGTTTTTTGCAAACATACCGGTCAGGGCCTGCATCTGGTCACGGCCGGTAATTAAGGTGAATTTTTTAGGGTCCGTCGCACGAATATTCGCCAGGCGATCTTCCATAATGTCGAACGCCTTATCCCAGGAAATTTCCTCGAATTCAGCATCGCCACGCAGAGAGCCTTTCTTACGCATTAACGGTTTGGTTAAGCGCGCAGGAGAGTATTGCTTCATGATACCGGACGCGCCTTTCGCGCAGATAACACCTTTGTTTAATGGGTGGTCCGGGTTGCCTTCTATATAACGTACTTCGTTGTCTCGCAAGGTTACGCGAATACCACAACGACATGCACACATATAACAGGTGGTGTTTTTGGTTTCGATACTGCCAGCGGGCTGCTTGACGGGATCGTGAATCACACTGGATGTCATGCTAAGGTCCTGTTTTAAATTATCGGACGATTATATTGATCGAAGTCAATAAAGCTAATCAGGATTGTTAAGTTAATCATAAAATTCTTATATAGCCAATTACTTAAACTAATACTTAACTAAAATAGGGTTATCACTGAGCCATCAGGTATAGCATATAAAGCCCCTGAACACAGGGATGAAAGCCAGCTGTGGCAAGCTATGCGCCAGCAGACCCTGTGCGGGTGACGGGGTTATTTAGTTAAATGATTGTTTTAACTGCATAATATAGTGTGGCAACCGCTTGCAGTGAAAAGCGCGAAACCACCGCTGCTTAGAGCTTAACACGACCAACGGTCCTATAACCCCACAGAGCTTAATGTAGAGAATATGCAGCCTTTCTTATATTATATGGGGAATCGTCTAAAATTGATTAATGCTAAGGATTTGTTTTGACTAGCCACTATAGTTAGGTTTGGACAAATCAGCATTTTTCGAGTCAGACTCATGCGCAAGGGTGCGCGAGGAAATTCAGGCCATGCCAGAAGCAGTAACACCACAAACCGCATTAATCGATCAGTTTGGACGTAGCATCGACTACGTACGCATATCGGTAACCGACCGCTGTGATTTGCGTTGTACCTATTGCATGCCGAAACACTTCAAAGATTTTCATGAGCCGCAGGAATGGCTGACATTTGATGAGTTAGAAAGAGTGGTTGCCGCCTTCGCCAGAATGGGCACCCGTCGTGTGCGCTTAACCGGCGGCGAGCCGCTGGTGAGAAAAAACCTGCCGGAATTAGCGCGGCGTCTTGCGGCGCTTCCCGGATTAGATGATTTATCCCTCAGCACCAATTGCACCCGCATGACAAAACATGCACAGGAATTAAAAGCCGCGGGTATTAGTCGCATTAACGTCAGCCTCGACAGTTTAAATGCAGATACCTTTAAAACTTTAACCGGCGGTAAACTGGAAAAAGTGATTAATGGATTAATGGCCGCAAAAGCAGCCGGCCTCAGTCCGATAAAAGTCAATATGGTGTTAATGAAAGATATTAACGACCACGAAGTAGAAAGTATGGTTGCGTTTTGTGCGCAACATGGTTTTACACTACGCTTTATTGAAACCATGCCGGTGGGTGACATGGGGCGCAAAGCCACCGAAAGTTTTGTCAATTTACAGGACATTAAAAAACGCCTGGCAAATAGTTTTGATTTAGTCCCCGGCTTAATGCCCGGCGGTGGTCCGGCTAGATATATGAAAGTGCAGGGCACCGATATTAATATCGGTTTTATCACGCCCCTTTCGCAACATTTTTGTGAAACCTGTAACCGGGTTCGCCTGTCAGTGGATGGCACCATTTATACCTGCCTGGGCCAGGAAGATAATTTTGAATTGCGCCCGCTGTTACGCGCGGGTATTTCCGATGCAGAACTTGAGCAGGCCATTCGCACCGCCATAGATTTAAAACCGGAGAAACATGAGTTTAATGAAAATCCGGAAAAGGTATTACGGTTTATGTCATACACTGGTGGTTGAATTTATACACTGCTAAGGAACAATTCCATCGGGGATGGACCGCGTTTTCTGCGCTCCGTCCTCTTATTGATACCATTAAGAGTTTTACGGAGTTGGCTAACTGCACTGTCACCTCTTGGTGGTATGGGTTAAGGGGACAGAGCGGAATGGCACTAAGTTAAGCGCCTTTAGCATGAGATAATATCGGCCAATCAAAGCCAATAAAAACGATATCTATGCTAAATCAAACGCCGCTTTTTCCCGGTTTTCA
>Ga0316209_1000741_pt1 | contig 47271 bp, 42 predicted proteins | sample 6monopyrite_MG_FD_204945 | JGI IMG/M metagenome (GOLD analysis project Ga0316209, IMG submission 204945) | Microbial mat bacterial communities from mineral coupon in-situ incubated in ocean water Damariscotta River, Maine, United States -... | ecosystem: Environmental > Aquatic > Marine >...
GCGCTGATGGCGGTGGGTCAGGTGTTTCTGCCGCGCAGCGATTTCGGCGCGCAGGAGACCTGCCGCACCATCGTGGAATCGGAAGTTCTGCGGATGGGCTATTACATCTATGGCTGGCGCCATGTGCCGGTGAATATTTCCTGCCTGGGCGAAAAGGCCAACGCGACCCGGCCCGAGATTGAACAGATCCTGATCTCCAATTCCAAGGGGGTGGATGAGGAGACCTTTGAGCGCGAGCTTTATGTGATCCGCCGGCGGATCGAAAAGGCGGCATTGGCGGCCGGGGTTCAGGGGCTCTATCTGGCCTCGCTCAGCTGCCGGTCGATCATCTACAAGGGTATGATGCTGGCCGAGCAGGTGGCTGATTTCTACCCCGACCTGACCGATGAACGGTTCGAGAGCGCGTTTGCGATCTATCATCAGCGCTATTCGACCAACACTTTCCCGCAATGGTGGCTGGCGCAGCCGTTCCGGATGTTGGCCCATAACGGCGAGATCAATACGCTCAAGGGCAACCTGAACTGGATGAAAAGCCACGAGATCCGCATGGCGCATGGCTATTTCGGGGAGTTGGCCGAGGATATCAAACCCATCGTGGCGGGCGGGTCGTCGGATTCGGCGGCGTTGGATGCGGTGTTCGAGGTGCTGGTGCGGGCGGGCCGAAACGCACCGATGGCCAAGACGATGCTGGTGCCCGAGGCGTGGTCGAAATCCTCGACCGAACTGCCGCAGGCGTGGCGGGATATGTATGGCTATTGCAATTCGGTGATCGAACCCTGGGACGGCCCCGCCGCATTGGCGATGACCGATGGCCGCTGGGTCTGTGCCGGGCTGGACCGGAACGGGCTGCGCCCGATGCGCTATGTCGTGACCGGTGACGGGCTGCTGATCGCGGGCTCCGAGGCGGGCATGGTGCCGGTCGATGAGGCGCGCGTGGTTGAAAAGGGCGCGCTGGGGCCGGGGCAGATGATTGCCGTCGATATGGTCGAGGCGAAACTGTTCCACGATACCGAGATCAAGGATGCGCTTTCGGCATCGCGGCCGTTTGGCGACTGGGTGGGCCGGATCACCGATCTGGGCGAAGAAACCGAAGGCCTGACCGAGGTCGGAGACTACGGCGGGGCCGAGCTGCGCAAACGCCAGATCGCGGCGGGCTATTCGATTGAGGAGCTGGAGGCTGTGCTGGCCCCGATGGCCGAGGATGGCAAGGAGGCGCTGGCCAGCATGGGCGATGACACGCCAAGCGCGGTCCTGTCATCGCAATACCGGCCGCTTTCACATTATTTCCGGCAGAATTTCAGCCAGGTGACGAACCCGCCCATCGACAGTCTGCGCGAATTTCGGGTGATGAGCCTGAAAACCCGGTTCGGGAACCTGAAAAACGTGCTGGACGAGGACAGCAGCCAGACCGAGATCCTGGTGCTGGAAAGCCCGTTCGTGACCAATGCGCAGTATGACGCCATGCTGAGCCATTTCGGCGACAGCGTGGTGACGATTGACTGCACCTTCCCGGCGGGCGGGACGCAAGGCGGCTTGCGTGCCGCACTTGACCGGATCCGGGCCGAGGCCGAGGATGCCGTGCGCTCGGGCGCGGGCCATATCGTGTTGAGCGACCGGGCGCAGGATGCGGACAAGGCGGCGATGCCGATGATATTGGCGACCAGCGCGGTTCATAGCTGGTTGACGCGGAAAGGGCTGCGCACGTTTTGCTCGATGAATGTGCGGTCCGCCGAATGTATCGACCCGCATTATTTTGCCGTGTTGATCGGGGCCGGTGCCACCACGGTCAACGCCTATCTGGCGCAGGACAGCCTGGCCGACCGGATCGGCCGGGGATTGCTGGATTGCGACCTGACCACCGCGATGGCGCGCTATCGCAATGCGATTGATCAGGGATTGCTCAAGATCATGGCCAAGATGGGGATCAGCGTGATTTCCTCTTATCGCGGCGGCCTCAATTTCGAGGCCGTGGGCCTGAGCCGGGCCATGGTGGCCGAGTTCTTCCCCGGCATGACCAGCCGCATCAGCGGCATCGGCGTGAACGGCGTGCAGCGCAAGGCCGAGGAGGTTCATGGCCTGGGCTGGACAACAAGCCCCGATATCCTGCCCATCGGTGGGTTCTACAAGGCGCGGCGGTCGGGCGAAAAACACGCCTGGGAAGCGCAGACCATGCATATGCTGCAAATGGCCTGCAACACCGCGTCTTATGAGATGTGGAAGCAATATTCGGCCAAGATGAAGGCCAATCCGCCGATCCATCTGCGCGATCTCTTGGATATCAAGCCGCTGGGCCAGCCGGTTCCGATCGAAGAGGTGGAAAGCATCACCTCGATCCGCAAACGCTTTGTCACGCCGGGCATGAGCCTGGGCGCGCTCAGCCCCGAGGCGCACCGGACGCTGTCGATTGCGATGAACCGGATCGGCGCGAAATCCGATAGCGGCGAGGGCGGCGAAAGCCCCGATGATTTCACGCCCGAACCCAATGGCGACAATGCCAGCGCCAAGATCAAACAGGTCGCGTCAGGCCGGTTCGGGGTGACGGCGGAATATCTGCTGGCCTGCGAAGAGCTTGAGATCAAGGTGGCGCAGGGGGCCAAGCCCGGCGAGGGCGGGCAATTGCCCGGCATGAAGGTCACCGACCTGATTGCCAAGCTCAGGCATTCGACCAAGGGGGTGACGCTGATTTCACCGCCGCCGCATCACGATATTTACTCCATCGAGGATCTGGCGCAGCTGATTTACGACCTCAAGCAGATCAACCCGCGCGCCAAGGTGACGGTCAAGCTGGTGGCCTCCTCCGGTGTCGGCACGATTGCCGCCGGTGTGGCCAAGGCCAAGGCCGATATCATCCTGATCTCGGGCCATAATGGCGGCACCGGGGCCAGCCCCGCGACCTCGATCAAATTTGCCGGGCTACCCTGGGAAATGGGTCTGACCGAGGCGCATCAGGTTCTGGCGATGAACAATCTGCGGGGCCGGGTGACGCTGCGCACCGATGGCGGATTGCGCACCGGGCGCGACATCGTGATGGCGGCGATGATGGGGGCCGAGGAATACGGCATCGGCACCGCGGCGTTGATTGCCATGGGCTGTATCATGGTGCGCCAGTGCCAGAGCAATACCTGCCCGGTGGGCGTCTGCACCCAGGATGAGGCGCTGCGCGACAAGTTCACCGGCACCGCCGACAAGGTGGTGAACCTGATCACCTTCTATGCCCAGGAAGTGCGCGAGATCCTGGCCCGGATCGGGGCGCGGAGCCTCGATGAGGTGATTGGCCGGGCCGATCTGCTCAGCCAGGTCAGCCGGGGCAATGCTCATCTGGACGATCTGGATCTCAACCCGCTTTTGATCACTGTCGATGGCGCGGACCGGATCGTTTACGACCGCAACAAGCCGCGCAACGAGGTGCCCGACACGCTGGATGCCAAGATCGTGCGCGATGCCGACCGGTTCCTGCGCGATGGTGAAAAAATGCAGCTGTCCTATGCGGTGCAGAACACGCTGCGCACCATCGGCACGCGCACCAGCAGCCATATCGTCGAGAATTTCGGGATGCGCAACAGCCTGCAGCCCGACCATCTGACGGTGAAGCTGGAAGGCTCTGCCGGGCAGGCGCTGGGGGCTTTTGCGGCACCGGGGCTGAAGCTGGAGATCTCGGGCGATGCCAATGATTATGTCGGCAAGGGCTTGTCGGGCGGCACCATCGTGGTGCGGCAGGCGCAGGTCAGCCCGCTGAAGGCCGATGAGAACACCATTATCGGCAATACGGTGCTGTATGGTGCGACCGATGGCTATCTCTTTGCCGCTGGCCGGGCGGGCGAACGCTTTGGCGTGCGCAATTCGGGCGCGCATGTGGTGATCGAGGGCTGCGGATCGAATGGCTGCGAATACATGACCGGCGGGGTTGCCGTGATCCTGGGCTCGATCGGGGCCAATTTCGGCGCCGGCATGACCGGCGGTATGGCCTATCTTTATGATCCCGACGGCGAAGCGCAGGTCAATATGAACCCTGAAACGCTGGTGACGGGACCGGTGGCCGAGGGCCATTGGGAGGCCGAGTTGAAAGGGTTGATTGAGCGCCATGCGCAGGAGACCCGGTCGCGCAAGGCGGCCGATATCCTGCAGCATTGGGATACCGAACGTGGCAATTTCATCCAGATCTGCCCCAAGGAGATGCTGGACAAACTGCCCCACCCTCTGGCGGTCGAACCCCGAGCGGTGCCCGCCGAATAGAAGGCCCGGGTTTCACGGCAAGAGGCGCGCCCCGTCATCCCGGGGCGCGCGCCTTATTTTGGGCGCGGCGCTGCCACATCGCTGCTAATTTTAACAAGAATTTGCCCGGCCAGTTTCCCAGAAATTCACGTTTTGCGCCGTAGCAAGGGGCAAACCGCGTGAATTTTGGAGCTTTCGCTCGTGCCCACAACCTATACCGATCAGTTCTATGTCATCGATCCGGGCAGCCCGCCTGGCCCAGGTACCAACCTGACCGCGCAGAATTTCGACTTTGTCGATGCCGACGATAACGGGTTTATCCAACCCAATGTCGGAGACACCGCCAACGGGGCCGAGGTCACCAGCGTGTGGGTCGATGACACCATCACCGTGACCATGAACGGCACCACGCAGACGATCACCGGGGTGACGTTCTATCTGGATGGGCAACCGGCGATATTCACGCCGACCGATGGCACGATCCTGTCGGACGCGGTGTTTCAGAGCTCGACCTATGTTGTCCAGAGCACCGAGATCGACGTGGGCGATTTCGGACCGCCCTGTTTCACGCCCGGAACGCTGATCGAAACCGACCAGGGTCTCCGCGCCATTGAAACGCTGAAGCCCGGCGATCTGGTCATGACCCGCGACAACGGGTTTCAACCGCTTTTGTGGATGAGCAGCCGGACGGTGCCGGGCCGCGGCCAGTTTGCGCCGGTCGTGTTCGCGCCCGGGGCGATCGGAAACCCCGAGGAACTGACCGTTTCACCGCAACACCGCATGTTGATCATCGGCTGGCAGGCCGAGCTTTTCTTTGGCGTGGATGAGGTGTTGGTGCCGGCCAAGCATCTGGTGAACGGTAATACGATCCGCCAGGTTGAAACGTCTGAGGTGACGTATATCCACCTGCTCCTGGCCGATCATGAGATTGTCATGGCGGGCGGCGTGCCATCGGAAAGCTATTTCCTCGGTCACGCGCTGCGCGCCGATCATGGCGGCACGCGCGCCGAATTGCAGGCCCTGTTTCCCGAGCTGGAGGGCATGGCCGCTGCGCTGTTGCCTGCGCGTCAGGTCATTCGCCGCCATGAAGGCGCTTTGCTGGCGGCCTAGTCGGCGAACTCGTCCCGCCCATAGCCTTGCAGATAAAGCAGCGCCGTCAGGTCACCGTGGTTGATGCGGATATCGCATTGCGCCTGAACCGACGGCTTGGCATGCAGCGCGACGCCCTGACCTGCCAGTCCAAGCATGCCCAGATCATTGGCCCCGTCGCCCACCGCGATCACATCGTCATGCGGGATGCCGAGCCGCGCGGCGATCTCTCTTAGAGCCGCGATCTTGGCGTCGCGCCCCAGAATCGGTCTGCCGACATCGCCCGTCAGGTGCCCGTCTATTTGGATCAGAGTGTTGGCGCGGTTTTCGTCAAAGCCCAGATCGGCGGCGACTTGCGCTGTAAAGGCGGTGAACCCGCCCGAGACCAGCGCGGCATAGGCCCCATGCGCCTTCATCGTTGCCAGCAGGACCTTGCCGCCGGGCATATGCGTGATGCGGGTGGCCAGCACATGGTCAATGACCGATACGGGCAGATCCTTCAGCAGGCCCACCCGTTCGATCAGCGCCGCCTCGAAGTTCAGTTCACCATTCATCGCGCGCGCGGTGATATCAGCCACATGCGCGCCAACGCCTGCCTCGGCGGCCAGTTCGTCGATGCATTCCTGCTGGATCATGGTGCTGTCCATATCGGCCAGCAGCATCTTTTTGCGGCGGTTCGCGGCGGGCTGAATGACCAGATCGACCCCTTGTGCCTGCAGGCTGTCCCAGACATCCCACTGGTTGGCCGGCAGGCGGGGCACGGAAAACTCGGCGGCCTCATCGGGGGCCAGCCAAAAGATATCGCCGCCGCCCCAGGCATTGCGCAGACTGTCGACCAGCGCAGGGTCAAGTTGGCGGTCGGGCGCGGTCAGAGCCGTGACGATGAACATGGGGGCTTGGTTTCCGAGAATATTGACGGTTCCGTGCTTGGTATTTGACCAAATTCAAAGGCGGAAGCCCTAATAGATTCTTTTCCTTGATTTCGCTTGCTAGAATCGCCCATTCTGCGGTCGAGGCCCATCGGCACACCACATATCGGTGCACCGGCACTGAGAAAGGGGGTGATGCAAATGACAAAAACATGTAAAACCGTGAAGCGCACGGTTCGGAGTAGCAAGAAACCTGGACCAAAAACGGTTCCAGTGAAGCCGCATCGGCGCTCCAAACCCAAAAAGGGTTGCTGATCCTGACAAGATAAGCTGAAACGCCGATGGGCCTCACCATTGAATCATAACTCGATTCACGGGGCAAATTATACTTTTAGAATTTTTTCGGTCAGCGGAAGTTGGGTTTCCGATCGTGAACAGGGATCTGCCGCAATGCGGCATTTCCGACCGCATAGCCGCATTTTCCGACTTGTGCCAGACCGGGGCGGGCCTTATTGCGGCAGGTGGGACACCCCTCCCCAACGAGGGGCGCTTATCTGTAAGGATACCATCTATGGTTACGAACACCCCGGCTACGCGGCCGGCCAACCCGCGTTTTTCTTCCGGCCCCTGCGCCAAACCCCCCACCTGGACTCTGAATGCCCTGTCTGACGCGCCCGTGGGCCGCAGCCACCGCGCCGTGATCGGCAAGGCGAAGCTGCGCGCCGCGATTGACGGCACCCGCGAGGTTCTGGGCATCCCCGACGATTACCGGATCGGGATCGTTCCGGCCTCCGATACCGGCGCGTTTGAAATGGCGATGTGGTCGCTGCTGGGCGAACGCCCGGTGCAGATGGTGGCCTGGGAAAGCTTCGGTGCGGGCTGGGTCACGGATGTGGTCAAACAGCTGAAGATCGAGGCCAGCACCCATGTGGCCGAGTATGGCCAGAGCGTCGATATGGCGGCGCTCGATTACGATCAGGACGTGTGTTTCACCTGGAACGGCACCACGTCAGGCGTGCGCGTGGCCTCGGGCGATGTGATCCCGGCGGACCGCGAGGGCCTGACGCTTTGCGATGCGACCAGCGCGGCCTTTGCGCAGGATCTGCCCTGGGGCAAGCTGGATGTCACCACGTTCAGCTGGCAAAAGGTGATGGGCGGCGAGGCGGCGCATGGCGTTCTGGTCCTCAGCCCCCGCGCGGTCGAGCGGCTGGAAAGCTACACCCCGGCATGGCCGCTGCCCAAGATCTTTCGCCTGACCAAGGGCGGCAAGCTGATCGAGGGGATTTTCACCGGTGCCACGATCAACACGCCGTCAATGCTGTGTGTCGAGGATTACCTCTTTGCGCTGGATTGGGCGCGGTCGGTCGGCGGCCTGACCGGGTTGATCGCACGCGCCAATGCCAACACCAAGGCGGTGGCCGATTTCGTCGAGCTGCATGACTGGATCGATTTCCTGGCGCAGGATCCGGCGACGCTGTCGAATACATCCGTTTGCCTGAAATTCACCGATGATCGGATTGCCGATGGGGCCGGGTTTGCCAAGGCGGTGGCGAAGCGGCTGGAAACCGAGGCTGTCGCCTATGACATCGGGGCCTATCGCGATGCGCCGGCGGGCCTGCGCATCTGGTGCGGTGCGACGGTGCAGACATCCGACATCGCCGCGTTGCTGCCGTGGATCGAATGGGCCTTTGAGGCCGAGATTGCCGCATTGGCCCCGACCGCCTGAACGATTTGCCGTCCGCGAGGCAGAATTTTCTGGAAAATTCTGCGCCGGGAAAAATCTTGGGAAGATTTTTCGGTTGCGCGGGCGGCGCAGACATTACCTTCATCAAAGGACCACAGACATGGCCCCCAAAGTTCTCGTATCCGACAGCCTCAGCGAAACCGCTGTGCAGATTTTCCGCGACCGTGGCATCGACGTTGATTTCGAGCCGAAACTTGGCAAGGACAAGGATGCGCTTTTGGCGCGTATCGGCGATTATGACGGTCTGGCCATCCGGTCGGCCACCAAGGTCACCGAAAAGATGCTCGGTGCCGCGCCGAACCTGAAAGTGATCGGCCGGGCCGGGATCGGCACCGACAATATCGACAAGGTCGCGGCGTCGAAGAAGGGGGTGATCGTGATGAACACGCCCTTTGGCAACATGATCACCACCGCCGAACATGCCATCGCGATGATGTTCGCCGTGGCCCGCCAGATCCCCGAGGCCAGCGCCTCGACCCATGCCGGGAAATGGGAGAAGTCCAAATTCATGGGGGTCGAGCTGACCGGCAAGACACTGGGCGTGATCGGGGCCGGCAATATCGGCGGTATCGTCTGTGACCGCGCGCGCGGTCTGAAGATGAAGGTGGTGGCCTATGACCCCTATCTGGGCGAGGACAAGGCCGAGAAGATGGGGGTGCAGAAGGTCGAGCTGGAGGAGCTTTTCGAGCGCGCCGATTTCATCACGCTGCATGTGCCCTTTACCGAGCATACGGCCGACATCCTGAGCCGCGAGAACATCGCCAAGCTGAAGCCCGGTGTGCGCATCATCAATTGCGCGCGCGGCGGGTTGGTTGACGAAGAAGCGCTGGCCGAGGCGCTGAAATCGGGCCACGTCGCGGGGGCGGCGTTTGACGTCTTTAAGACCGAGCCCGCCACCGACAGCCCGCTGTTCAACCTGCCCAATGTCGTCTGCACGCCGCATCTGGGGGCCGCCACGACCGAGGCGCAGGAAAACGTGGCCTTGCAGGTGGCCGAGCAGATGGCCGATTACCTGCTGACGGGGGCGGTGCAGAACGCGCTCAACATGCCATCGGTGACGGCGGAAGAGGCCAAGATCATGGGCCCTTGGCTGAAATTGGCCGAGCATCTGGGCAGTTTCGTGGGCCAATTGACCGAAGAAGCCATCGAAGAGATCCACATCACCTATAACGGTGTCGCGGGCACGATGAACCTGGATGCGCTGAACTGTGGCGCGATTGCGGGCATCATGAAAGCGGTGAGCCCGGATGTGAACATGGTCTCGGCCCCGGTTATCGCGCGCGAGCGCGGCATCGAGATCTCGACCACCACACAGGATAAATCGGGCGCGTTCGAGGGCTATATAAGGCTGGAGGTCAAGACGCCGCTGCGTAAGCGGTCGATCGCGGGCACGGTGTTTTCTGATGACAAGCCGCGCTTCATCCAGATCAAGGGCATCAATATCGACGCCGAGATCGGCGAGCATATGCTCTATACCACCAATGAGGATATCCCGGGGATCATCGGCACATTGGGCCAGACCATGGGCGAAAACGGCGTCAATATCGCCAACTTCACGCTTGGCCGGTCGGGGGCCGGGAAGGAGGCGATTGCGCTGCTGTATCTCGATGAACAGCCGCCCGCCGAGGTGCTGGAGAAGCTGCGTGCCACCGGCCTGTTCCAGCAGGTGGCACCCATGGAGTTCTCCGGGGCCTGACGTCACGACAAATCCTCGCCGCGCGTCGTTTCAGCCAGTGGCCGCGCGCGGCGAATCCTCTTAGGTTCCGGTTCGGGGAATGGTTTTGGGCCCTGTCAGGTGACGGGGCCGATACCTGAATTGGAGAAGAAATGACCGATATCGTAATTCTGTCCGGGGCGCGGACGGCGATTGGCACTTTTGGCGGTGCGCTGGCCGGCACCACGCCGATCGATCTGGCGACCGTTGCGACGAGGGCCGCGCTGGAACGGGCCGGGGTCGAGGGCGGCCAGATCGGCCATGTGGCCTTTGGCCATGTCATCAACACCGAACCGCGCGACATGTATCTAAGCCGGGTCGCCGCGATGCAGGCGGGTATCCCCGAGGGCACGCCCGCGATGAACGTCAACCGGCTTTGCGGATCGGGCGCGCAGGCGGTTGTCTCGGTGGTGCAGAACCTGATGCTGGGCGATGCCGATTTCGGCCTGGCGGGCGGGGCCGAGAACATGAGCCGGTCGCCCTATATCCTGCCCGCCGCGCGCTGGGGCCAGAAAATGGGCGATGCCGGGGCCAATGACATGATGCTGGGCGCGCTCAGCTGCCCGTTCGGCACCGGGCATATGGGTGTGACGGCGGAGAACGTGGCCGCGGAACATGACATCAGCCGCGAGGCGCAGGATGCCTTTGCGATGGAAAGCCAGGAGCGCGCCGCCAGAGCGATTGCCGAGGGGCGCTTTGCCGATCAGATCACGCCGGTGCAGGTCAGGGTCAAACGCGATATGGTCGATTTCGACACCGACGAGCATCCCAAGGCCACCAGCCTTGAGAAACTGGGCGGGTTGCGTCCGGTTTTCCAGAAAGACGGCTCGGTCACCGCAGGCAATGCGTCGGGCATCAATGACGGGGCGGCGGCGATCGTCATGGCGCGGGCCGAGGCGGCCGAGGCGGCGGGCCTCAAACCGCGTGCGCGGGTTCTGGGCTATGCGCATGCGGGGGTGCGGCCCGAGGTGATGGGCATCGGCCCGGTGCCTGCGGTTGAAAACCTGCTGCAACGCACCGGCCTGTCCATCGGCGATTTCGACGTTATCGAATCGAACGAAGCCTTTGCCGCGCAGGCGCTGGCGGTGAACAAGGGGCTTGGCCTTGATCCGGCGAAGGTCAACCCCAATGGCGGTGCCATCGCGCTGGGCCACCCGGTCGGCGCGACGGGGGCGATCATCACCATCAAGGCGCTCCATGAGCTTGAGCGCATCGGTGGATCCAGGGCGTTGATCACCATGTGTATCGGCGGCGGTCAGGGGATTGCCCTGGCCATTGAACGGATCTGAAAAAAGCCCCCCGCGCCAGTGGCGCGGGGGGACAGGGCCGTCAGGGTGGGGGGAACGGCCCCGCCGGGTTTTACCCCTGCGTTACTCGTCCTCCTGGCCAGAAGCGTTTTCAGCGGCGATGATGCGCGCGGCGGCGGCGTTGGCCCCAAAGCTCTGGGTCGAGATGACTTCTGCACTGACTGCGCGGGGGGCGAAGCTGCGTTCGTCGTCGGAGCGCGCCTCGGCCAGCAGAATTGCCACGGCATCGGGCCCGCCGATGCTGGAGCCTGTCAGAAACAGCTCGTCGTCAGAGGCGGCTTCGGCGGCAAAAATGGCCTGGGAGACGGGGTTGGCATTGGCCAGAACCGGAGCGGCAAAGGCGGCGATCAGGGCGGTGGTGAGGGTCAGGGTTTTCATTGTGTTGGTCCTTTATGTGCGGTGTGTCGCGATATGTGGTGAAGGGCGGTGCCTTTCATGACCAACAAGTTAGGCGCTCTCAGTCTGTGTTTCACCCAACGAAGTCGAGAAATTTGCGTGATATTGGTGCAAAAATGCACAGCGTCATCTGCGGGAAAAATGACACCACCGCCCTTGATTTCGCGCTGCGCATTCCGCAAACGGCGCGCCGTGGTTTTCAGCCGCGCCGGCCGGACCTGAAGCGTTAATCCAATATCAACTACAGTGGCGGCATCTTGGCACCTGATCGAATGCCAAGGACGAGACTCGCCGATGAACCCAGCCGGATTAGACGACCGCTTGGCACGGGAACGTCGTGCGCGCTTGGCCGCCGAGCGGTTGCTGGCGCAGAAATCGCAGGAGCTGCTTTCGGCCAATGAGCGTTTGGCGCAGCATGCCGATGCGATGTCGGACCAGGTGATCGAGCAGCGCCAGGAAAACGCCGAACTTGCGGGGCAGACCAGCAAGGCGCGCGCCGATCTGGAGGTCGCTACCGAAAAAGCGCAGCGTGCCGAACGGCGGCTGTGGGATTCGCTGGGTATCATCGAGGACGGGTTTGCGATCTATGATCGCGACTGGCGGCTGGTTGCGGCGAATGCGGCGTTTATTCGGGTGTTCGACGGCATCGCCGAAGTCGGCCCCGGCGCAAGCTACGAATCCATTATGCGCATCGCTGTCGATGAGGGCATCATCGATATCGAGGGTGCGCATCCCGATGATTGGCTCGATGCCATGATCGCGCGCTGGGAACAGGACCCGATCCCGCAGAAAACCATCAAGCTGTGGAATGGCGGCTACGTAAAAATGGACGATATCCGATCGCCCGAGGGCGATATGGTCAGTTTGGCGTTGAATATCACCGACAATATCCAGCGTGAAAAGGAATTGCGCGAAGCGCGAGATCTGGCCGAATCGGCAAATCGGGCCAAATCGGCGTTTCTTGCCAATATGAGTCACGAGATCAGGACGCCGATGAATGGCGTGGTCGGTATGGCCGATCTGCTGCGCGATACCGACCTGGACGAAGAACAGCGGATGTATGCCGACACGATCAAGAACTCTGGCGAGGCGTTGCTGGTGATCATCAATGACGTGCTGGACTACTCCAAAATCGAGGCTGACAAGCTGACCCTGCACAGCGAAGCCTTTGACCTGGAGAGCATGATTTATGAGATCTTCCGCCTGCTGAAACCCACGATACAGGGCCGCGATCTGGATCTGGTGATCGATTACGATATTTTTCTGCCGGAAACCCTGGTGGGTGATCGCGGCCGTATACGGCAGGTGCTGACCAATCTGATCGGTAACGCGGTCAAGTTTACCCAGGCCGGCCATGTCATTGTGCATGTGCTGGGTGAACAGGATGAGCCCGATAGCGTGTCCCTCCGCATCGCGGTCGAAGATTCAGGTATCGGTATTGCCGAGGAAATGCAGGCGCATGTGTTTGGCGAATTCAACCAGGTCGAGGACCAGGCCAGCCGCAAATACGAGGGCACGGGGCTGGGCCTGGCGATTTCGGCCAAACTGATCACGTTGATGGGCGGTCAGATGTGGCTCGACTCCACCCCCGGCAAGGGATCGACCTTTGGATTTCTGCTGAAGATGGGCAAGGTCGAGGGCGATGAAGCGCAACCCGTGCCGCCGTTGCCCTGCCGCCTGCATCGCATCGCCCTGGTCGGCTCGGATCTGCCGGGGCGGGCGCATCTGGAACGCAAATTGCAGAAACTGCGTTCTAAGGTGCAAACAGCGGTTGACCCTTCTCGGCTAACGGGCCCGTTTGATCTGGTTGTGCTTTGCGCCGCGGATGCGCCCATGATCGCTGCATTGCGTGCGACCGGGTATGAGGGGCCGGTCGCCCATTGCTGCGCAGAGGGCGATGACGGCCCGGGCCTGATGCCGGATATGGCGCTGGCGGACCTGAGAGCCGCGCTTATATCCGCGGCCCAGGATCTGCGAATGGCCGACCCGGTCGACGTGGTGTCGGCGATCGAGTCCGGCAGCCCCCGACGTAAATTGCGGTTGCTCGCGGCCGAAGACAACAAGACCAACCAGATGGTGTTTCGCAAGATGATCAAGGTGCTGGATCTGGACCTGAACATGGTTGAAAACGGAGCCGAAGCGCTGGCGGCCTATATTGCGGAGACGCCCGACCTGATATTCACCGACATCTCGATGCCCGAGATGGACGGGCTGGAAGCCGCCCGCCGCATCCGCGCCCATGAGGCGCAAGAGGGGCTGCCACGGGTGCCGATTGTGGCGATGACCGCGCACGCGATGGACGGAGACGAAAACCGGATATTCGCGGCTGGTATCGACCACTATCTGACCAAGCCGCTGAAGAAGTCCCTGACCATCGAGAAGATCGTCGATCTCGCCCCCGATGCGGTCAAGCCACTGCTGCCGCAGAACTAAAGCCGCCAGCCGGAAAGGCCCGGGTCGGATTGCAGATACCCGGTTTCGACCCCGCGGCGGTTGCGGATCGGGCCGTGGGTATAACGACGCGCCACCGGGTGGCCGGCCGCCAGCACGCCCATGCCGATCAGGATTTGGGTGATCGTGGCCTCTGCGGCCCGGGTGCCGCCATCCTCGATCTTGACCGCCACGCCCATTGCGGCTTCGGGAACGATGGCCACGAATACCGCCTCGGCCCCGGTTTTGACCGCCACCCTGCCGTTCATCGCACGCATCAAATTGGTGCAGGCGCGGCCTTCGCCCGCCACCAGATGCGGATGGCTTGCCATTGCGGCGGTCAGGCGCGCCATGGCCTTGTCGCGGGCACCGCCCGATCCGGTTGCGGTGGCGAATTTCGCCATGGCGCGGGCCAGGCCGGTGATGGATGTGGCGTGATTTGGGGCCGAGCAGCCATCGATGGCGCATCCGGCGCTGGGCGCGCCGGTTATCTCCTCAAACGCGGCCAGAACCGCTTTTTGCACCGGGTGATCGAGGTCGATATAGTCCGGGCCGCCGCCCAGATGGCTGGCCAGGGTCAGAAACCCGGAATGCTTGCCGGAACAGTTGTTGTGGATCTGGCCGGGGCTCTGATGGGCCCGGATCAACCGGTCCCGCGCGGTCCGGTCATCTGGCTCCTGCGGGCCACAGCGCAGGGCGGCCTCGGGGTCCAAATCCAAGGCACTCAACCATGCGGAAACCATATCGGTGTGAACGGCCGCGCCCTGATGCGAGGCGCAGGACAGAGCCAGTTGCGCGTCGCTAAGGCCATATTCCCGGGCCGCACCGCTTTCGACCAGGGGAACCCCCTGGATCATCTTGCAGGCCGACCGGGGCAGGATCACAGCTTCGGGGTCGCCCCATGCGGCCACGATGTCGCCGCGACCGTCCCAGATCACCGCGTGGCCCAGATGGCGGCTTTCGCGAATGGGCCCGCGCCAGATTTCAATCAACGGCTGTGCCTGTCCCATTTTCGGCCTCTCCGGTTCGGGTTGCCCGGCAATTTTCCGCTACCGGGGCTTTTCCACCCAAGGACTTTCAGGTTAATCTCTGCCCCGCAGTTAAGGATTGGACGAGACCCAAGCGCAAGACCTGATCAACGGGCATGGGTTTGACCAGAGGCAGAGACGGCTGGAGGCTGGATCACTATGAAGAAATTGGTTGCGGGATCGGTTATTGCACTGATGCTATCGACGCCGCTATTTGCGCAGCAGGCCGGCGAATCGTCGAATCGCGTGAATGCGGAAACGGATTGGAGCGTGTTCGTCGAAGACGATCCGACGCAATGCTGGGTGGTGTCGGCACCGACCGAGACGGTGAACACCCGCGAGGGCCGCGTTGTCGCGGTGCGCCGGTCCGATATTTTGCTCTTTGTCAGTTACTGGCCATCCGAAAGCCGGATGGGCGAGGTCTCGTTCACCGGTGGTTACCCGTTCGCCGATGGGTCGACCGTGTCGCTTGAGATCGGAGATTCGACCTATGAGCTGTTTTCGCAGGGCGAAATGGCCTGGGCGGCGTCGGAGCAGGACGACCAGCGGATCATCACCGCGATGAAGCGCGGGGCCGAGGCGGTTTTGACCGCGCGGTCGCGGCGGGGCACGCAGACGGTCGATACCTTCTCTCTGCTCGGCTTTACCGCCGCGGTGGAAGATGCCGAGGCTCGCTGCGGCGCCTGATTTCCGTCATTGAACGGGGTTTGCCTTGCGATGCGGATGCCTATATGTGTCCGCATCCCTTAATGGAGGCATTCCATGTCCGCCAACGCCCCGATCACGCAGGATGTTCTGACCATTCCGCGCAAGTTACCCGACGGCCCCACCAATATCGTGGGGCTGACGCGTGAGGCATTGCGCGTAGCGCTGATTGCCGCCGGCACGCCGGAAAAGCAGGCGAAAATGCGGGTCGGGCAGATCTGGCAATGGGTCTATGAAAAGGGCGTGCGTGATTTCTCGGTGATGACGAATCTTGCCAAGGCCTATCGCGCGGACCTGGCGGAGCATTTCGTTATCGAAGTGCCCGAGGTTGTCAGCCGCCATATCTCGGCCGATGGCACCCGCAAATATCTGGTGCGGATAGCGGGCGGGCACGAGGTCGAGGTGGTCTATATCCCCGAAACCGATCGCGGCACGCTGTGTATCTCCAGCCAGGTCGGGTGCATGCTGACCTGCTCGTTTTGCCACACCGGCACGCAGAAGCTGGTGCGCAATCTGACGGCGGGCGAGATCGTCGGCCAGATCATGGTCGCGCGCGACGATCTGGGTGAATGGCCGGAACTGGGCCGTGCGCCCAAAAACGAGACCCGATTGCTCAGCAATGTCGTTCTGATGGGCATGGGCGAGCCGCTCTATAATTTCGAGAACGTCCGCGATGCGATGAAGATCGCGATGGATAATGAAGGCATCAGCCTCAGCCGTCGGCGAATCACGCTGAGCACTTCTGGCGTGGTGCCCGAGATCGCACGCACGGCCCGTGAGATTGGCTGCATGCTGGCAATTTCGTTTCACGCCACCACCGACGAGGTGCGCAACGCACTGGTTCCGATCAACAAACGCTGGCCTCTGGCCGAGCTGCTGGACTCGTTGCGGGCCTATCCGAAAGCATCGAATTCCGAACGCATCACGTTTGAATATGTCATGCTGAAGGGTGTCAACGATACAGATGAGGATGCCCGGCGGCTGGTCAAACTGATCAAGGGCATTCCGGCCAAGATCAACCTGATCCCGTTCAATGAATGGCCCGGCGCGCCCTATGAGCGGTCAGATTGGGACCGTATCGAACGCTTTGCCGATATTGTCTACAAGGCCGGGTATGCCAGCCCGATCCGCACCCCGCGCGGCGAGGATATCATGGCCGCATGCGGTCAGTTGAAATCGGCCACCGAACGGGGCCGAAAGACCCGGGCGCAGATTGCATCCGAGGCGGGGTTGACCGAATAACAGTAAAAAACTGCCGTCGGAACGTGAAAAAGGCGGCCCCAAAAAGGGCCGCCTTTTCCTATTCAATAACCAGATCTGCGATCAGTTGGACGCGATAGCGGCTGCGATCAGGACCAGGGCCAGAAGCGGAACCAGGACGCCGCCAGCCGAGGAACCAGTTTCCTCCACGATGACAACGGGTTCCAGAACGGGCTCAACCGCGTAGCCACCCGCAAATGCGGAGGTGGCGGCGACGGACAGAGCGGCTGCAAGTGCGAGTTTTTTCATAGTATCCTCCAAGATACGCCCCTAAGAATTCGCGCGGTATTACGCATAGTGGGGCACCCAAGACTGTACCTCGTGAGACGGTTTAATCAGCAATATCCTAGGATTGCAATGCTAGGAAAGGCTCGCGTCCCGCAAGATCGGCTTTTTGTCGTCAAATAAGCAACACCTGCCTAGCATTATGCATCGAGCCGCACAAATCGGCAAATCGGCCGGTTTTCGACTGATCCCGTCAGGGGCCGTCGGGACGTGGTCAAGCGCCCCGGAAAGGGCGCCGATCCCGGCAATGTGATCGCGTAAGAAAGCACCACCTCACACGGGCGAAAGCAAGGCTCACCCATCTCGGGCCATGCTGCGCCACCGAACATGATGAAACCTCTGATTTTCAGACAGCGTTCCCGGCCCGCAGCCTGTCCAAAGCGGTGGACCATGCGGTGCCGGGCGGCTTTTCGGCAGGCCCGTTCGATCAGTGGCGGCGGCGCGGTTCAGCCGCTTGCCGCAAGGCGCGAGATATGTCGCACCTCTTAACACGTTGAAATCGTTCATTTCAGTAGCGTTAAGCGATGTAGGCCTTCGCGATACTGCGATAATGTTCTACACAGGACATCACGTATCAGGCAGGTCCGGCATGTTGCGACGCTCTTTTTTGATGACAGGCTTACTGACGCTACTGGCGGCCTGCGCCCGAGGGGCGCAACCTCGTGCTGGTGCCGATGGTCGGCCGCTGGCCACGATCTATCGGATCAACCCCGACGATGTGGGCGACATCCAGTTTCGGGTGCTCGACAATGTGAACGCGCTGCGCCGGGCCGCTGGCGCGCCCGAGCTGCGGCTGAACGCGGCGCTGACGGCCGCGGCGGCCACCCAATCGCGCGATATGTCAGTGCAGAACAGGCCCTGGCATTTCGGCTCGGACGGGTCGTCACCCATCGATCGGGCCGCGCGTGCCGGGTATTCGGGCCGGGTTCTGGGTGAAAACATTTCGGAAACCTACGAATCGGAGCTGGAGACCGTCGCTGCATGGATGGAACGGGCCGATACGCGCGAAGTCATCACCGACCCGGCAGCCCGCGACCTGGGTATCGCCTATTTTCAGGAGCCGAACGGCAAGATCTGGTGGACCATGGTTACCGGCAATGGCATCGGCGCGGAGTAGCGGCCCCCGCGATGTCCGGGCATCTCAGCCCTGTCCGCCCCCGCGCGGGCCGCAGTCTTGCGCCCCATCACCGGATTGTTCGGCGGCCAACAGCGCATCCAGACCGGCGCGATAGGTCGGGTATTTCAGAACGACCCCAAGCTCATCCTTGATCCGCGCATTGCTGACCTTCTTGCTCTCGGCATAGAAGCTGCGCGCCATCGGGGTCATCTCTGCCTGCTCGAAAGGGGTCGCCGGAGGCAGGGGCATGTTCAGGATCCGGGCGGCATAGGCGATGACATCCTCGGGCGCGGCGGGATCATCATCGCAGACATTATAGATCGCACCGGGGTTGGGCGCGGCCATCGAGGCGGTCAGCGTCTGCGCGATATCCTCGACATGGATGCGCGAGAACACCTGGCCCGGCTTGATGATCCGGCGCGCGGTGCCGTTTCGGACCTTGGCGAACGGCCCGCGACCGGGGCCATAGATGCCGGGCAGCCGAAAGATATGCAGCGGCAACCCGTGATCGCGCGCCAGCGCCTGCCACTGGCCCTCGGTCACTACCCGCGCCTGCCCGCGCGACGTGGCCGGATTCAATGGCGCGGTTTCATCGACCCAATCGCCGCCGTGATGGCCGTAAACCCCGGTGGTGGAAAGATACCCGACCCATGTCAGGCGCGGTGCGACAGCCGCGAAATCCTCGGCCAGATGTTTCAGGACCGGATCCCGGCCATCCTCTGGCCCGGCGCTGATCAATATATGGGTGGCCCGGGCGAAATCGGCGCGCATGTCGGTGCCGGGAAAGACGCGTGCCCCGACCCCCAGATCCCGTAGCCGTGCGGTGTTTTCCGGTGACCGCGTGGTGCCGATCACGGGGGCGGGCAGGTCGTCGCGATGCAGGCGCACCAGCGCGCGGCCGCTATAGCCCATGCCGAAAATGATCAGAGACATGATAACCTCTCCACCGCCCATCTGGCCGCATCCGCGACCGTTTCATCGGGGTCGTCCAGCAAAGATCGCGCCACATCGCGCAGGCCTAAATCGGCGCTGTTTCCAATCGCATAGAGCACATTGCGGACAAACCTGTTGCGCCCGATCCGCTTGACCGGATTGCCCGAAAACAGGGCACGAAACGCGGCGTCATCCAGCCGGGCGAGATCCGCCAGTTTCGGGCTCTGCAACTCGGCCCGCCCGGCATAGCGCGCCTCATGCGCGGCACGTGCGAATTTATTCCAGGGGCAGACGGCCAGGCAATCGTCACAGCCATAGATCCGGTTGCCCATCAGCGGGCGCAATTCCGGGTCAACGGGGCCGTGATGTTCGATGGTCAGATAAGAAATGCAGCGCCGGGCATCCAGTTGGAAGGGGGCCGGGAAGGCACCGGTTGGGCAGATATCCAGACAGGCGGTGCAATTGCCGCAATGATCGGTTTCGGACGGGTCCGGCTCCAGTTCGACGGTGGTAAAGATGCTGCCCAGAAAGAACCAGCTGCCCAGATCGCGCGACAGGAGGTTGGTATGCTTGCCCTGCCAGCCGAGGCCCGAGGCCTGGCCCAGGGGTTTCTCCATCACCGGCGCGGTATCGACGAACACCTTGATCTCCGCCTCGGGGGCCTGTTCCAGCAACCAGCGCCCGACCCGTTTCAGGCGTTTCTTGACCAGATCGTGGTAATCCCGGTTCTGCGCATAGACGCTGATCGTGGCGCAATCGCGCCGCGTGAGCGGCTCCAGCGGGTCGATTGCGGGCGTATAGGGCTCGGCCAGCATGATCACCGATCGCGCGGCGGGCCATAACTCGGCCGGGTTGCCGCGCCATCCCATCCGTTCGGCCATCCACCCCATCTGTCCGTGATGCCCCGCCGCGACAAAGGCCTGCAGGCGTTCGGCCGCCTCAGGGATCGCATCGGGGCGGCAGATGCGCATCGCGGCAAAGCCCTCGGACAGGGCGGTTTTATTCAGTGCCGCCTTGAGGACGGTCAAAAGTCCAGATTGGAGTAATGCGGTGGCTGGATAAAGCCCGGAACCTGATCAGCCAGGATGGACCGGAATGCAGGCCGCGATTTGATCTTGGCATACCAATCCTTGACGATGGGCGCGCGGTTCCAGTCCACATCCGAGATGTAATCGAGGCATGACAGATGCGCGGCGGCCGAAAAATCGGCCAGCGTCATGGCGTCGCCCGCCAGCCAGCGGCGATGATCCAGCAGCCAGGCCATGTAATCGAGGTGGAACTTGATCTTCTGCGCCCCGGTTTTCACCGATTTCCCATCCGGATAGCCGCCGCGCATGATCTTTTTATTGACCCGCTCATAGACCAGTTTCGAGGTCACTTCGTGATGGAACTTGTCATCGAACCAGGAACAGAGCCGGCGCACCTCGGCCCGTGCTTTCGCATCGGCGGGCATCAGGGGCGGCGTTGGCACGGTTTCCTCAAGATATTCGCAGATCGCCTGGCTCTCGCTCATATGCAGCCCGTCGATCTTGAGGATCGGCACTTTCGCGGCCGGGTTGCGGCGCATGAATTCGTTGGATGGTTCCCAGTATTTTTCTTCGATCAGCTCAACGTCGATCTTCTTTTCCGCCAGAACCAGGCGGACTTTGCGGCAAAACGGGGAAAGGGCGAAATGGTAAAGACGGGTCATGGCCTGCTCTGATTGACCTTATGGTTCCTCTTCTTTGCCCGGAAGCCGCGCCAATATCAACGCGCAAAGCACGCGTCGCGCCCATCCGCGCCAATCGTCGCTGCCCCCGCGGCGATGCTGCGCGCACGATTGAGCGTGGCCGTTGATGGGCTGGCGGCGGAACGGCCCCGTGGATTTGGCAGCACAGCCGCCAGCCGGGCGGCCTGTGCCGGGTTCAGATCGGCCGCCGGAATGCCGAAATAGTGCTGCGCGGCGGCCTCGGCCCCGAAAATGCCTTCGCCAAATTCGACAATGTTGAGATAAACCTCCAGAACGCGGCGCTTGGACCAGATCGCTTCCATCACCGGTGTCATCGCCGCCTCCATCGCCTTGCGCAGCCAGGACCGGCCCTGCCACAGGAACGCATTCTTGACGGTCTGCTGGCTGATGGTGGATCCACCCCGCGCGGCCCCCGCCGCGATGGCAAGCCGGATCGCTTCCATGTCAAATCCCCAATGCAGGCAGAAATTCGCGTCCTCCGCCGCCACCACGGCGCGGGCCAGATGCGGCGAGATCTCCTCCATCGGGCGCCAGACCTGCGTCACCGCCCCCAGCCTGCGGCTCTCGCTGATCATGTAGGGCGTCACCGGTGGGGCCACCACGCCGTAAAGCGCGATCCACCCCACGACCAGCACCAAAACCAGCAAAACACCGCGCATCGCAAGCTTTGCCGCGCGCCGCAAAAGCGGTCGCCGCTTCGCCCGCCTCTTTTTTCTGCCAGCCCGGGCCAAGCGCCCCTCCTTGCTCTTCTTCTTTGCAAAAAATACTCCCGCCGGAGGCGAATCCGAAAGCCCTAAACCGCCCGCGCGCCGCAATTCAGTATCACCGTCATAAACGTCCCTGAATACCCCGCCCTCAATTTGCCGCTTGAAGCCGCAAAAATCCGGTGACAGGCTTGGGCATGGAAAAAACGACATCTTTCACGACATGGGGGCAAAGTGCCGCCGATCTGGTTGCCGTGGCTGCGGGCCGCGCGGCGGCCGATCTGGTGATCAAAAACACCCGTCTTGCCAATGTGCAAAGCCGCGAGCTGCTGGAGGGCTGGGACGTGGCCGTGATCGCCGGGCGGTTTGCCTATGTCGGCCCGGATGCCAGTCACTGTATCGGCGACGCAACGCAGGTGGTTGACGCCAGGGGCCGCTACCTGATCCCCGGCCTTTGCGACGCCCATATGCATATCGAAAGCGGCATGCTGACGCCTGCCGAATTTGCCCGCGCGGTCATCCCGCATGGCACCACCACGATGTTCACCGATCCGCATGAGATCGCCAATGTGCTGGGCCTGCGCGGCGTGCGCCTGATGCATGACGAGGCGGCGTTGCAGCCGATCAACATCTACACCCAGATGCCCTCCTGCGCGCCATCGGCACCGGGGCTTGAGACGACGGGCTTTGAAATCAGCGCCGAGGATGTGGCCGAGGCGATGACCTGGCCCGGCATTATCGGTCTGGGCGAGATGATGAATTTCCCCGGTGTCATCAACGGCGATCCCCAGATGCTGGCGGAAATGGCCGCCACCATGGCGGCGGGCAAGACCGTGGGCGGGCATTACGCCAGCCCCGATCGCGGCCCCGCCTTTCATGCCTATGCCGCCGGTGGCCCCGCCGATGATCACGAGGGCACACGGGAAAGCGATTCCATTGATCGCGCCCGTCAGGGGATGCGGTCGATGATGCGGCTGGGTTCGGCCTGGTATGATGTCGAGAGCCAGATCACGGCGGTGACGGAAAAGGGGCTCGACCCGCGCAATTTCATCCTCTGCACCGATGATTGCCATTCCGGCACGCTGGTGAATGACGGCCATATGAATCGGGTGCTGCGCCATGCAATCGATTGCGGCTGCGACCCGATGGTGGCGTTGCAGATGTGCACCATCAACACGGCGACGCATTTCGGGTTGGAGCGTGAGCTCGGCTCGATCGCGCCGGGGCGCCGGGCCGATATGATCCTGACCTCGGATCTGCGCGCCCTGCCCATCGAGGCCGTCTATGCGCGCGGTGTGCTGGTCGCGGAGGAGGGCCGGATGCGGGTCGATTGCCCGCATCTGGGCTGGCCCGACGACGCGCGCCAGACGGTGCATCTGGGCAAGGATCTGGCAGCCGCCGATTTCGAAATCAAAGCGCCCAAAGGGGCCAATTCGGCCCGTGTCAAAGTAATCGGGGTGGTGGAAAATCAGGCCCCGACCGAAGCACTCACCGCCGAATTGCCGGTGGTTGACGGGCTGGTCGAGGGGCAGGGTGATGTCTGCCAGATCGCTCTGGTCGAACGCCACCGCGCCACCGGCGGCGTGGTCAATGCCTTTGTTTCGGGTTTCGGCTACACCGGGCCGATGGCCATGGCCTCGACCGTGGCCCATGACAGTCACCACATGATCGTGGTTGGCACCGACCGCGACAACATGGCCAGGGCCGCGATGCGGCTGGGGCAGGTCGGCGGCGGCATCACGATTTTCAAGGATGGCGCGGAACTGGCGCTGGTGGAACTGCCCATCGCCGGATTGATGAGCGACGCGCATGCCGAAGAGGTCGCCGCCAAGGCCGATCAGATGGTCCGGGCGATGGCGGCCTGCGGCTGCACATTGAACAATGCCTATATGCAGCATTCGCTGCTGGCCCTCGTGGTGATCCCCGCGCTCAGGATTTCCGACAAAGGGCTGGTCGATGTCACAACATTCGAGCTTACATCGCTGTTCGCAGAGGAGCCTTCATGACAAGGGCCACACGACACATGCCGGTTCATAGCCCGCCCGCGGCCGAGCCACGTATCTTTTCCGACGCCGACAAGGCGGTGGCCTATCTGAACGAGATCTACGCCGACAGCACCGCGTTTCTGCGCGAGAAATTCGGCCAGGTCGTCAGCAGCGAAATGCCCGACAGCCGGTTTCGCGCCTTCTACCCCGAGATCCGCATCACCACGACCAGTTTCGGCCAGGTCGACAGCCGCCTGTCCTTTGGCCATGTCGCCGAGCCGGGCACGTTTTCGACCACGATCACCCGGCCGGATCTGTTCAAGCACTACCTGACGCAGCAGATCGGTCTCTTGCTGGAAAATCACGGTGTGCCGGTGGGTGTCGGCCTGTCGCGCACGCCCATTCCGGTGCATTTCGCGGTGCTGGGCGATGACGATATCCAGATCCCGCATGATGGCGCGCTGGCCTTTCCGCTGCGCGATGTCTTTGACGTGCCGGACCTGACCACCACCAATGACGATATCGTCAACGGGTTCGGCTTTCATGACGAGGACGGGTCGGGCCCGCTGGCCCCTTTCACGGCGCAGCGGGTGGATTATTCGCTGGCGCGGCTGTCGCATTATACCGCCACCGCGCCCGAGCATTTTCAGAACCACGTTCTGTTCACCAACTACCAATTCTATGTCGATGAGTTCCTGGCCTATGGCCGCCAGATGTTGCGCGACCCGGGTAGCGGCTACACCGCCATTATCGGCCCCGGCAATCAGGTGATCACCGATCCCGATGCGCCGATGGATGTGCCCGCGAAGCTGCCGCAGATGCCCACCTATCACCTGGCGCGCGCGGGCAATGGCGGCATCACGCTGGTCAATATCGGGGTGGGGCCCTCCAACGCCAAGACCGCGACCGATCATATCGCCGTGCTGCGGCCGCATGTCTGGCTGATGGTGGGCCATTGCGCGGGCCTTAGGAATACGCAGAACCTGGGCGATTACGTGCTGGCCCATGCCTATCTGCGCGAGGATCACGTGCTGGATGACGATTTGCCGGTCTGGGTGCCGATCCCGGCGCTGGCCGAGGTGCAGATTGCGCTGGAACGCGCGGTGGCCGATGTCAGCGAGGTCGAAGGCTTCGAGCTGAAACGCATCATGCGGACCGGCACCGTTGCCACCATCGACAACCGCAACTGGGAGCTGCGCGACCAATCAGGCCCGGTGCAGCGGCTCAGCCAGAGCCGCGCTATTGCGCTGGATATGGAAAGTGCCACGATCGCTGCCAACGGGTTCCGGTTCCGGGTGCCTTATGGCACGCTTCTATGCGTTTCCGACAAGCCGCTGCATGGCGAATTGAAACTGCCGGGCATGGCCAGTTCCTTTTATAGAACGCAAGTTTCGCGGCATCTTTTGATCGGCATTCGCGCGATGGAGGCCCTGCGCGAAATGCCTTTGGAGCGGCTTCACAGCCGGAAATTGCGCAGTTTTGAGGAGACGGCGTTCCTCTGAACCGACAAAAAACTGCAAAAAACGCTGATTTCTTGATATTATGGCACACTAATCGTTGTGTGCCCCCACAATATTCGGTTACCGTCACGCCAACGAGCCCCATGGGTTCGGGCAGTTAAGGAGAACAGGAAAATGGCACAGAAACCCATGACCAAGACCCAACTCGTCGCCGCATTGGCCGATGAAATGGGCAGCGACAAAAAAGCGGCATCTGCCGCGCTCGACGCCGTGACTGCGGTTGTCAGCAAAGAAGTTGCCGGTGGCGGCGCGGTCACCCTGCCGGGTATCGGCAAGGTCTATTGCCGTGAACGCCCCGAGCGTATGGTCCGCAACCCGGCCACCGGTGAGCAGATCCGCAAGGATGCCGACAAGGTGGTGAAAGTGACGATCGCCAAGGCGCTGAAGGACAGCGTGAACGGCTGATTGCCCTCGAGCCAAGCACTATGCGAAGGGTCGCTCTTGTGCGGCCCTTTTGCTTTTTGGAGACCGGAACATGGATCTGCGCGCCATTGCCATGGGCCTGATTTTCGCGCTGATCTGGTCCTCCGCCTTTACTTCGGCCCGGATCATCGTCGAGGCCGCGCCGCCAATGGCCTCGCTCGCGGTCCGCTTCGCGATTTCGGGGATCATCGGGATCGGTCTGGCGCGCATTCTGGGCCATAGCTGGAGCCTGACACGGGCGCAGTGGCGGTTGGTGGTGGTTTTCGGGATTTGCCAGAACGCGCTCTATCTGGGGCTGAACTTTATCGCGATGCAATGGATCGAGGCGGGGCTGGCCGCGATTATCGCATCCACCATGCCGCTGATCGTGGCGGCCGCAAATTGGGGCGTGTTTCGCGAACGCCTGCCGGCGCTCGGCATCCTTGGCCTGATTGCCGGGTTCGGCGGCGTCGCGCTGATCATGGTGCAGCGCCTGTCGGGCGGGGTCGATCTGCTGGGTGTGACGCTCGGCCTGATCGCGGCGCTGGCGCTGGCGGTGGCCACGATGACGGTGCGCGGCGCATCCTCGGGGGGGGGCAGCGTTTTGATGGTCGTGGGCTTGCAGATGCTGGTCGGCAGCGTGGCGCTGTTGCCCTTTGCAGTGATGTTCGAGACCTGGGCCGTGATCTGGTCATGGCAACTGGTGGCGGCCTTCACCTACACGGTCTTTGCGCCCGGGCTTCTGGCGACCTGGATCTGGTTCCTGCTGGTGCGCCGCATCGGGGCCACGCGGGCCGCGACCTTTCATTTCCTGAACCCGTTTTTTGGTGTCGCCATTGCCGCGATGATCCTGGGAGAGGCCTTGACCGGCATCGACATTCTGGGCGTAGCGATCATTGCGGGCGGCATTCTGGCGGTGCAGCTGGCACGGGCCGGTGCCGCCCCCCGCAGATGACGGCGATGGCCTGTCGACACGGCGGCAAGCCGGCGTAATCAGAGGGTGTTGGTCGAGGTGACCTGCAGGTTGTCGACACCCCAGCTTTCGTCACCAATGCCTTGGTTCAGGGTTGATCCGAAGCCCACGCTCATCGACGGGCCGGGATTGGCCACCTGGACGCTGACCGAAAAACCCTGATCTGACCAGGTGTCGCTATAGCCTTGTTGGCTGCGGCTGCCATTGGGCGTGATCGAGATGTTGTAATCGGCATCGTTGGTCGTCCAGGCCCCGGTCACGCCGTCCTGCTGCCAGTTGAAATTATAGGCGCTGACGGGATTGCCATCGACGAAGATGATGAATTCCTCGTTGTCCCAGCTGTCGATCGCGTACATGTCAAATTCGACCACGGCATATTCATACCCGGACAGCAGATCAAAGGTGCGGGTCACGACCTCGTCGCCGTTTGACCCGGCATAGGGACCCAGAATGCCACCAAAGGCGTCCTGGCTGCTATCGGTGCTGCCGCCGATCCAAAAGCCCGCGCCGTTTTCGAAATCGTCGAAATAGCTCTGCCGGGCAAAGGTCGTGTTCACAATTTGGCCACGCAGCGCGGCGTCGATATCGCCGGCGATGTTCTCCACGCCCACGGCGGTCGAATTGATGGCGGCAAATCCTGATCCGACCATGGCAGCCGATAGCACGACGTAATCGGTTGTGACCGCGCCGGATTCACAACGGAGGAATTCTTGTAACAGCATGCTCATGGCCCCGTTCGGTGTTCTCCGGGCGATTCCTAGCTGGACATGATGTTAATTTTAGGAAGGAAATTTAGCCGATTTGCCCACGATTTGCCCCAATCTGGCCACGATGCAGCAAGAGGTGATCCAGCAGGCTGCAGGCCATCATCGCCTCGCCCACCGGCACCGCGCGGATCCCAACGCATGGATCGTGGCGGCCCTTGGTAATGATCTCGGCCGGAGTGCCCGATTTCGTGATCGTCTTGCGCGGCGTCAGGATCGACGAGGTTGGTTTCACCGCGAACCGCACCACGACATCCTGCCCGGTGGAAATGCCGCCCAGAATGCCGCCGGCGTGGTTCGAGTTGTAGACAGGGCCATCGGGGCCCATCGCAATCTCATCGGCATTGGCCGATCCGGTCAGGGTTGCCGCGCCCATGCCCTCGCCGATTTCCACGCCCTTGACGGCGTTGATGCTCATCATCGCGGCGGCCAGGTCGGTATCGAGCTTGGCATAAACCGGCGCGCCCAGACCGGCGGGAACACCGCGCGCCGTGACCTCGACAATGGCCCCGACGCTGTCACCGGACTTGCGCAGCCCGTCGAGATAGGCGGCCCAGGTTTCGGCGGCGGCGGCATCAGGTGTCCAGAACGGGTTGGCTTCGATCTGATCCCAATCAAAATTGCCCCGGTCGATGCCATGCGGCCCCATCTGCACCATGTAGCCGGTGATGCTGAGCCCCGGCACCATCTGGGCCAGTGCCGCCCGCGCGATGCCGCCTGCGGCCACCCGCGCCGCGGTTTCGCGCGCGCTGGAGCGGCCGCCGCCGCGCGGATCGCGGATGCCGTATTTCTGCCAATAGGTGATATCGGCATGACCGGGGCGAAACTTCTCGGCAATGTCGCCGTAATCCTTTGACCGCTGATCGGTGTTGCGGATCATCAGCTGGATCGGCGTGCCGGTGGCCTGGCCCTCATAGGTGCCCGAAAGGATCTCGACCTGGTCGGGTTCGCGCCGCTGCGTGGTGTATTTGTTCTGCCCCGGTTTGCGCTTGTCGAGCCAGTGCTGGAGCATTTCCGCGTCGATCGCGATGCCCGGCGGGCAGCCATCGACGGTGGCCCCAAGCGCGGGCCCGTGGCTTTCGCCCCAGGTGGTGACGCGGAAAAGATGGCCAAAGCTGTTCATCGACATGGGGGGCACACTCCGGGGTTTCCTGCGTTCCGGTTAGCGCGCCGGTGCCCGATTGCCAAGCCCAAGGCTTGCAATCATGCCCCCGGCGCGCTAGTGCCAGCCTTACCTCGGGGGGGCCATTGCGGCCTGAGATGCGTAAGCGGACCCGTTGAACCTGAACCGGTTAGGACCGGCGGAGGGAAGGTCTGAGATGCTCTCAACACCTCACTTCGCCCGTCGCAATGAAAGGCAAGTGACCATGAGATCACCCATTTTCGCGTCGGGACTTATCCTTGCGGCTGGCATGGCCAGCGCGGATGCTCCCGTTTTGACGATCTACACCTATGACAGTTTTGTCTCCGATTGGGGGCCCGGACCCCAGATCGAGGCCGCTTTCGAGGAAAGCTGCGGCTGCGATGTGCAATTTGTCGGGGCGGGCGACGGGGCCGCTCTGTTGGCGCGTGTGCGGCTGGAGGGGCCCGCCACCGAGGCCGATATCGTGCTGGGGCTGGATACCAATCTGATCGCGGCGGCACGCGACACCGGGCTTTTTGCGGAGCACGGCGTTGATGCCACCGGCCTGACCCTGCCCGTCGATTGGCAGGACAGCCAGTTCCTGCCCTATGACTGGGGCTATTTCGCCTTTGTCTACAACACTGATCTTGAAAACCCGCCGACCAGCTTTACCGAATTGGCGGCAAGCGATGCCCGCATCGTCATTCAGGATCCGCGATCTTCCACGCCCGGCCTTGGCCTGCTGATGTGGGTCAAGGCGGCCTATGGCGACCGCGCCGGCGAGATCTGGGAGGGGCTGGCCGACAATATCGTCACCGTCACGCCCGGCTGGTCCGAGGCCTATGGCCTGTTTCTGGAAGGCGAGGCCGATATGGTGCTGTCCTATACCACGTCGCCCGCCTATCACCTGATCGCGGAGGGCGACGCCAGCCGCACCGCCGCCGCCTTTGACGAGGGGCATTACCTGCAAATCGAGGTCGCGGGCATGGTGCAGAACAGCGCCCATCCCGATCTGGCCCGCGAATTCCTGACCTTCATGCTGAGCGAGCCATTTCAGAGCGTCATTCCGACGACCAACTGGATGTATCCCGCGGCGCTGCCCGCAAGCGCATTGCCAGCAGGGTTCGAAACCCTGATCCAGCCGGACACGGCGCTGTTGTTTGATCCTGACACAGCCGCGGGGATCCGGGCCGAGGCATTGGAAGAATGGCGCGCCGCGCTGTCCCGATAAGCCTCTCGACCGGGGCGGGGGGCGCGGTTGCGGCCCTTGTCCTGGCCGTGATTGCCTTGCCGCTTGGCGCGGTGCTGTTGCGCGCCGATGCTTCCTCGGGGCTGGGGCCTGCCGATTGGGCGGCGGTGCGGTTCACCATCTGGCAGGCGCTTTTGTCAGCGGCGCTCAGCGTCGGGCTGGCGATCCCGGTGGCGCGGGCCCTGGCACGGCGTGATTTTCCGGGGCGTCGGGCGCTGATTGCCCTGATGGGCGCGCCCTTCATCCTGCCGGTGATCGTGGCGGTTCTGGGGTTGCTGGCCGTGTTCGGACGGCAAGGCGGCATCAGCGCGGCGCTGCGCCTTTTTGGTCTGCCCGAGCTGGAAATCTATGGCTGGCAGGGCGTCGTGCTGGCGCATGTGTTTTTTAACCTGCCCTTGGCGGTGCGGCTCATTCTGCAAGGCTGGCTGGCGATTCCGGCGGAGCGGTTCCGGCTGGCCGCGACGCTTGGGTTTTCGGCGCGCGACATTGCCCGCCACATAGAACGCCCGATGCTGCGCAACGTGGCCCCCGGTGCGTTTCTGGTGATCTTTCTGATCAGCACGACCTCCTTTGCCGTTGCCCTGACGCTCGGCGGCGGCCCGCGCGCCACCACGGTGGAGCTGGCCATCTATCAGGCCTTTCTGTTTGAATTCGACCTCGGCCGCGCCGCATTGCTGGGGCTGGTTCAGGTCGGCATCTGCGTGGTGGCCGGCGCGCTCGTGATCGGGGTGGCAAGGCCCAACCTCGCGGCGGGCACCGGGCTGGATCAACCGGTGCGCCGGTGGGATGCGCAAACCTCCGGTGCGCGGGTTTTCGATGGCGTGATGATCGCGGCGGCGGCGGCGTTTCTGCTTTTGCCGCTCTTGGCGGTTGTCCTGCGCGGTGCGGGGGCAATTCCGGGTCTGCCGCCCGGTGTCTGGATGGCGGCGCTGCGGTCTGTCCTGTTGTCTTTGGCCACGGCGGTTCTGGCGGTGGGTCTTGCCCTGCCGATGGCGATCCTGATTGCGCGTGGGCGCGCGCGGGGGCTGCTGGAGGTCATCGGGGCCCTGTCGATCGCGGTTTCGCCGCTGGTGATCGGAACGGGGCTGTTCCTGATCCTGCGCCCGGTGATCAGCCCGACGGCGGCGGCCTTGCCAATCACCGGGCTGGTCAATGCGCTGGCGGCCCTGCCTTTCGTTCTGCGGGCTCTGGTGCCGGGCATCGAACAGGCCGAGGCCGGGTATGGCCGCCTGGCGCTGTCGCTTGGCCTGAGCGGGCGGCAATATCTGCGCCATGTTCTGTTGCCGCGCCTGCGCCGCCCGCTTGGGCTTGGGGCCGGGCTGGCGGCGGCGCTGGCGATGGGGGATCTTGGGGTGATCACGCTCTTTGCCGCGCCGCAACAGGGTACATTGCCGTTGGAGATGTATCGCCTTATGGGGGCCTACCGCACCGATGACGCGGCGGGTGCGGCGCTCTTATTGCTGCTGCTCAGCCTGGGCGTGTTCTGGGTTTTTGACCGCGGGGGACGTCTGAATGCTGCGACTTGAGGGGATCAGCCTTGGCTTTGACGGCTTCACGCTGGTGGCCGATCTGGAGGTGCCACGGGGCACCAGATTGGCGGTTCTGGGCGCGTCTGGCAGCGGGAAAACGACGCTGTTGAGCGTGGTTGCCGGGTTTCTTGCGCCCGATCATGGCCGGATCCTTATGGATGGGGTCGATGTGACAGAGGCACCGGTTCCCGCCCGCCCGCTCAGTGTCCTGTTTCAGGAGGGCAATCTATTCCCCCATCTTAGCGCCTTCGACAATGTGGCGCTCGGCCTGCGTCCGGATCTGAGATTAGACGAGGAGACCCGGTCACGGGTCGAGGAGGCGCTGTCGCAGGTCGGGCTTGCCGCGGTGTCGGGGCGCAGGCCCGGCGCTCTGTCGGGCGGGCAGAGGTCGCGCGTGGCGCTGGCCCGGCTGCTGCTCAGGAACAAGCCGCTGGCTTTGCTGGACGAGCCCTTTGCAGCGCTCGACCCCGGCCTGCGGGCCGAGATGATGACGCTGCTGGCCGAGCTTTGCGATGCCACCGGCCTGACCCTGGTGATGGTCAGCCACGATCTGCGCGATGCCGAGCGGCTCTGTGATGCGCTGATCCTGATGCAGGACGGGCATATCGTGACGCGCGGCACGATGGCCGATCTGACGGCAAATCCGCCCGATGCGCTGATGCCGTGGAGGTGATATCGCGGCGCTGAAAAGAAAAAACGCGCCCCCGGGGTCGGAGGCGCGTTCCTTGTTACGTCGATCGAACAGCCTATTCGGCGGGGCCACCCTTGGCCCGGCGTTTGATCGGGGCCCAGAGGCGCTTGTTCGTCAGGTAGAGCAGCACCGACAGAAGGCCCAGAAGGATCACGGCCGTAAAGCCCATCCGCTTGCGCGCCATCATCTCAGGCTCGGCCGCCCACATCAGGAAGGCGGCAACATCCAGCGACATGCTTTCAACGTCATTGGGCGAGCCGTCGTTGAATTCCACCTGGCCGTCAAACAGCGGCGGAGCCATCGCGGTCAGACCGCCATAGAAGATGTCGTTGCCGTAGAGATAGGAGCCCGCGACCTCGTCGTCTTCGCCGTTATAGCCCGTCAGGAACGACGCGACATATTCGGGACCGCCGATGCCGAACAGGAACTGGTTGATCGCCAGACCGTAAGGCCCGTGGAACCCGGCCCGGGCCTTGGCGATCATGCTGAGATCCGGCGCGCCGGCGGCGTCGTTTTCGGGGAAGTTGTCGTTCGGCACCGCAGCGCGATAATCGCGCAGATCCTCATCCCAGACCTCGATGAAGTTCTGATCGATATAGGCGCGCACCTCTGCCGGCTCGAGGCCGGGACCATCCGCGCTGGAGAGGGTGCGAATGGGCACGTAGCGCAGCCCGTGGCAGGCCGAGCAGACCTCGGTAAAGACCTGAAGGCCGCGTTGCAGCTGGTTCTGATCATAGGCCCCGAACGGTCCGTCGAACGAGAACCGGTAGTTGGTTACCCCTGCTTCGTCTTCCTCGGCCGTGGCCGCGCCACTCGTCAACGCCATGGCAACGAGTGCAGTGAGGGCAAGTTTCCTGAACATTGCGTAGTTGTCCTTTTCTTTCACTCAGCCGGGGAGGCGGCGGTTTGGCCGTCTGCGTCCGGTTTGCCGTAATGGGCGTTGAAATCATCTTCGATGGTTTCCGGCATCGGCAGCGGTTTCTCGAAGATGCCCAGAAGCGGCAGGATTACCAGGAAATAGGCGAACCAATAGGTGGTCGCTATCAGCGCGATATACGGGTAGATGCCTTCGATTGGCCTGGCACCGGACCACATCAGCACCATGAAGTCGAAGCCAAGCAACCAGAACCACCACTTGAAGGACGACCGGTAGCGGCCCGAGCGGACCGACGACGTATCGAGCCACGGCACCAGTGCCAGCACCACGATAGACCCGAACATGGCCAGGACGCCAAAGAACTTCGCATCGACGATGCCACCGGTCAGCCAATTGGCCCAGATCACAACCCAGACCTCGCCGTCAAAGGCGCGCAGGATGGCGTAGAAGGGCAGGAAATACCATTCCGGCACGATCTCGGCGGGGGTGATCAGCGGGTTGGCCTCGATATAGTTATCGGGGTGACCCAGGAAGTTCGGCATGAACCCCACCACCGCGAAGAAGCCGACCAGCACCACGGCGAGCGCGAAGAGATCCTTGATCACGAAATAAGGCCAGAACGGCAGCGTGTCGGCGTCGGCCTCTTTCCGGGAAGTGCGGCGCACTTCGACCCCGGTGGGATTGCTGTTGCCGGTGGTGTGGAAGGCCCAGATATGGACGATCACCAGACCTACAATGACGAATGGCAGCAGGAAGTGCAGCGACAGGAACCGGTTCAGCGTGGCGTTATCCACCGAAGGCCCACCCAGGAGCCATGTCTGAATGACGTCGCCCACGAAGGGAATGGCACCAAACAGGCCGGTGATCACGGTGGCCCCCCAGAAGGACATCTGACCCCAGGGCAGAACATAGCCCATGAAGGCGGTGGCCATCATCACCAGGTAGATCAGCATGCCGATGATCCACGTCACCTCGCGCGGGGCCTTGTAGGACCCGTAATAGAGGCCGCGGAAGATATGGGCGTAGACCGCAATGAAGAACAGCGAAGCGCCGTTCATATGGATGTAGCGAATTGCCCAGCCGCTGTTCACGTTGCGCATGATCTGTTCGATCGAGGCAAAAGCCAGATCGACATTCGGCACGTAATGCATCGCCAGGATGACGCCGGTCACGATCTGCAGCACCAGCGCGAAGGCCAGAACGATACCCCAGATCCACATCCAGTTGAGGTTCTTGGGCGTCGGGATCATCAGGGTATTATAGAGAAGTTCAACGATCGGCAGGCGGCGATGCAGCCACTTTTCGCCATTGGATTTCGGTTCATAGTGGTCGTGGGGAATTCCAGACATGTCGCGTGTTCTCCCTTACCCGAGCACGATCGTGGACTCGTCCACGAATTGAGCGACAGGAATCCAAAGATTTTCCGGGGCCGGTCCGCGGCGAATGCGCCCGGCGGTATCGTAATGCGAGCCGTGGCAGGGGCAGTACCAGGCACCAACGCCATCCACGGTATAGTCACCCGCCTCGTTCAGGGGCACACAGCCCAGATGCGTGCAAACGCCGATCATCACCAGCCATTCACCGGTGTTTTCGCCAGCGAAATTCGCCATCGTCCGGTTCAGGTTGGTGGCTTCGGCCCCGTCGGGCAGATTCGGGTTTTGTGCATCCCGGTCGACCAGATCCTCCAGCGCGACGGCCTCGGAATCGTCGATCTCGATCTGCGTGCGGCGGCGGATGAATACCGGCTTGCCCAGAAACAGCACTGTCAGCTGTGTTCCCACCTCGATACCGTCCACTTCGACGCGCAACTTCGAGGCCGCAACAACATCGGCTGACGGGTTCATTTGATTGACCAGCGGCCATACGGCAGCACCGACTGCGACGGCCCCTACGCCACCGGTGGCGTAGTAGAGGAAATCGCGACGGGTGCTGGGATCATCTTCTGCGTGTGACACCGAAAAGGTCTCCCTCATTATCGGGCCCGTTGATATGGGCCAAAAAACCTGTTGAGGCCGCGCCAAGGGGCGTTGCCAATTCCTATCTTCTTTATAGGCAGAGGGGCACGCACGTCTAGCAAACAAACGCTCACAAAATGCCCCAATTGTCGCATCTGGCCATCAAATCCGGTGCCGTGGGTTGAATTGTGGGCGGCGGATGCAGGGTTGGCGCAATCTGGGCGACATGTGGGGGAATCAGCGCAATTCCAGGCACATACGGCGATGCGCGATGCCTGCATCGTCAAAGTCGGGCCCACAGGCCACGAAACCCAGCCTGGTATAGAACGCAATCGCCGTGGTCTGTGCCTCCAGCCGGACGGCTTCAAAGCCGTTTTCGCGCGCGAAATTCAGCACGTGGCGCATGATCTGATCGCCCAGCCCGGTGCCGCGATACGCCTTGGCGACGGCCACGCGCTGCAGCTTGGCGCTGCGTCCCGTCGGGCGGAGGCGGGCGGTGGCCAGGGGCGTGGTGCCGTCCAGGGCCAGGAAATGGTGGCATTCGCCCTCCAGCCCGTCCCATTCATCGGCAGCGGTTACGCCCTGTTCGGCCATGAAAACAGCCCGGCGCAGGTCAAAACACATGCGCCGCCCGGCCTCGGTCTCGGCGCGGATGATTCTCATGCCGCCGGAACTGTCGCCCGCATCGCGTCGCGGGTGGCAAACCCGGCCTCCCAGGCCGTCAGCGTATCGCGGCCCTTGCGCCAGTCGCGGTCGCCATGACGGAAATCAAGATAACCCAGCGCACAGCCCATGGCGATATGGCCCATATCCATCGGACCGGCGAGATGGCTCATCCATCGGGCCTCGACCGCATCAAGCGCCCGGGCCGCCTTGGCCCATTGCGCCTCGATCCAGGGCTGATGCCGCATCTCTTCGGGGCGCACGCGCTTCTCGTAAACCATGGAAACGGCCGCCTCCATGATGCCATGCGCGGTGGCCTCCAGCGTCAGCGTCTCCCAGATATGGGTGTCGGGATAGAGACCCGCGCCCGCCCGTGCATTCAGAAAGCGGGCGATCACCCGGCTGTCATAGATCGCGGGGCCGTCACTGCGCAGCAGGACGGGGATCTTGCCCACCGGGTTGGCGGCAGCGACCGAGGCGTCGGTTGCGATCGGCGTGGTGGCGACATCGGTCAGCGCGACATCGTCTTGTCCGGTTTCCAGCAAAAGCACGCGGATGGTGCGCACGAAGGGCGAGGCGGGGGAGGACAGCAGGGTAATCATTGCAGGCGTTTCACTTTCAGTCGGGTCAGGGCGGTGGCGTCAATCCGCACGCCCCTGGCGGATCGGTTCAACCGAAAGGCGCGCCGCCAGCGGAGCGTGGTGTTCAATTGGCCATCGTCGGTGCGCATGGTCAGGCCCTCGGGCGTGTCATCCATGATATCCTCAACCTGTTGATCCAGGCGGCCATGCGAGGTGGCGCGCGCAATGGCATATCCGGCCAGCGCAATGCCCCCATATCGCAGGGCAAAGCCGGCAATGGGCAGGATCGGAATGGGCATGGGCACCTCCTTTGCCTTTGTCACAATAGGTAGGGGCGGTGGGCGGCCATGTCTAATGTTTCGGCCCCGCCCCGCGCATGAGCGCCGCCAGAAGGGCGGTTTCCTGCCCGACCGGGGCCGAGGCCAGATGATCTGCCGCCGCCCGCCGCACCGCATCGGGTTTGTTCTGGCCGAGTTTCCAGGTGCCGTCGGCCTCGGCCACGTCAAACCGAAACGGCCGGATCATTCGCAACATGCGATCCAGCGCCTCGGGGTCCATCTTGTCGGCGGTCCAGGGGGGTTTCGGCAGCAACTGCGCCTCGAAATGGGCGCTGAGCCGATCCAGCGCGCCGGGCAGGTCTCCGGCCTCCAGCGGGACCAGCGTGCCGCGCAGATGCACGGCGACATAGTTCCAGGTCGGCACCTGATCGGCCGCGTCATACCAATCGGGCGAGATATAGCCATCGGGGCCGGTCACCGCGATGACGGCGGGCATGGGGCCGGTCACGGCGCGCGAAATGGGATTGGAACGCACCAGATGCAGATCGGCGGAGGTGCCATCGTCGTCCAGCACGAAGGGCACATGCGCAATCAAAGGGGTTGGATCGGCGTTGACGGAAAGCGCGCCAAAGCCACGGTCACGGGCATAGCCCAGATTGCGGGCGCGGGTCTCGGCGCGAAATGCGGGGTTGGGATGCATCGGGTCACTCTCCGGCCTTTGGTCCTTGCTTGCGTAACGCGCCCGGCTCTGCAATTGCTAGCCCTGTTCTCAGGGCGGGGCGGAATTCCCCACCGGCGGTATATCGGCAGGACCGATGAGCCCGCGAGCGCCCTTGTTTCGGCAAGGGGTCAAGCAGATCCGGTGCGAGGCCGGAGCCGACGGTTACAGTCCGGATGAAAGAGAACGTGCGAAGGGAGCGCCCGGTTGGCGCTGCCGCCGTTCGTGATCGCCTTGGGTGACGTGTCTGTTGCGAAAGGAGATCAGCCCATGACACACACCCGATATGCGTTTATCAAGGCCAACTGGCATGCCGAGATTGTCGATCAGGCACTGGCCGGGTTTACCGGCGTTATCGCGCCCGACCGCGTCGATGTGTTCGACGTGCCCGGCGCGTTCGAGATGCCGCTGCTGGCGCGTGATCTTGCCATGACCGGGCGCTACGGCGCAGTCATCTGCGCCGCGCTGGTCGTCGATGGCGGTATTTACCGGCACGACTTCGTGGCCGCCGCCGTGGTCGATGGCCTGATGCGGGCAGGGTTGGAGAGCGGCGTGCCGGTGCTGTCGGTCTCGCTGACGCCGCATCAGTTTCAGGACACGGCCCATCATATCGCCATCTACCGCGATCATTTCGTGAAAAAGGGCCGGGAGGCGGCGGAGGCTGCGTTGATGATCGACAAAACAAGGGCGGCGCTGGCGGCATGACCTGATGCCTCCGGCGGGAGTATTTGCGCAAAGAAGAAGCCCTCAGGCCGTCAGATGCGGGCCGTTGGTTCCGGTGATGGTGGCCGAGACGATCTGACCCTCGGGCCGGTCCGCGCTGAAGGTCACTTCGGTGAATTGTTCGGTCCGGCCCATGCGCGGGTTTTCCAGGAGCACCTTGTGGGTCTTGCCCACTTGCGCCGCCAGATGCGCCGCGACCGCCGCGTCGCCCGCCGCACGCAGCCGGGCGGCGCGGTCCTTGATTGCCGCGCCGTGCACTTGCGGCATGCGGGCGGCGGGGGTGCCGGGGCGTTTGGAATAGGGAAAGACGTGCAGCCAGGTGAGGCCGCATTCCTCGACCAGGCGCAGCGCGTTTTCAAACATCGCCTCGGTCTCGGTCGGAAAGCCCGCGATGATATCGGCCCCGAAGGTCATGTCCGGGCGCAGGCGGCGCGCCTCCTGCGCAAAACGGATGGCATCGTCGCGGTTATGGCGGCGCTTCATCCGCTTGAGGATCAGGTCATCGCCATGTTGCAGGCTGAGATGCAGATGCGGCATCAGGCGCGGTTCGGTGGCGATGGCCTGCATCAGGTTTTCGTCCACTTCGATGGAATCGATCGACGAGATGCGCAGGCGGGGAAGATCCGGCACCAGTTTCAGGATCCGCATCACCAGATCGCCAAGGCGCGGCGCGGAGGGCAGGTCGGCCCCCCATGAAGTCAGATCGACCCCCGTCAGAACCACCTCGTTATAGCCGCGATCCACAAGCCGCTTGATCTGATCGACCACGACGCCGGCGGGCACCGACCGCGAATTGCCGCGGCCGTAGGGGATAATGCAGAAGGTGCAGCGGTGATCGCAGCCGTTTTGCACCTGCACATAGGCGCGGCTGCGGGTGCCGAACCCGTCAATCAGGTGGCCCGCCGTTTCGGTGACCGACATGATGTCATCGACCATCACTTTTTCCGTGGTGCCGATGAAATCGCCGGCCAGTTTGCCCCATGTCTCGGGCTGCATCTTTTCGGTGTTGCCGATCACCAGGTCGACCTCGGCCATGTCGCGGAAGGTTTCGGGCTCGGTCTGTGCGGCGCATCCCGTGACGATCACGCGCGCGGCGGGGTTGTCGCGGCGCAGCTTGCGAATCTCCTGACGCGCCTTGCGCACCGCCTCGGCGGTGACGGCGCAGGTGTTGACGATCACGGCGTTGTCGATCCCGGCCTCGGCGGTCAGGTCGCGCATCGCTTCGGTTTCATAGGCGTTGAGGCGGCAGCCAAGGGTATGAAATACGGGCGCGGTCATGGTCTAGAGGCTCGCCAGGAACGCGGGCGACAATTGGCCGGAAAACACGTGCATGGTGGGCCCGGTCATCCAGACACCATCATCGCGCCAGTCGATCCAGATGCGCCCGCCATCGAGGTCAATCGTCACCTTGCGCCCCGCCAACCCCCGGCGTGCGGCGGCAACGCCCGTGGCGCAGGAGGAGGAGCCCGAGGCTAGCGTCACGCCGACGCCGCGTTCCCAGACCCGCATGCGCAGATGATCGGGGGCGATGAGAGAGGCGAACTGGACGTTTGTGCGCTCAGGGAAAAGCGGGTGATGCTCCATCTCGGCCCCGCGCGCTGTCAGATCCACCGCTTCGGCATCTTCGACGAAGAAAGTGCAATGCGGGTTGCCCATGCCGGTCGCGGTCGGAGCGCCCTCAATCGGCAGTTCCAGCGTATCCATCGCGCGCGCCAGCGGGATCTGGTCCCAATCGAGCTGTGGTTGCCCCATATTGACCGAGGTCAGACCTTCTCCGGCATCGATGGCCTGCAACAGCCCGCGTTCGGTGCGCAAGGTCAGGGCCCTTGCCCCGGTCCGATCCATCTCATGGCGCGCGATGCAGCGGGTGGCATTGCCGCAGGCCCCTGCGACCGAGCCGTCGGCATTGTAAAAGACCAGCTCCAGATCGGTATCTATCCCCGCCTCGATCAGGGCCAGCTGGTCAAACCCGACGCCCCGGTGCCGATCGGCCAGCGCACGCGCCAACCCGGCGGTCACCGCAACATCGGTCAAGCGCCTGTCGATCACCACGAAGTCATTGCCAGCCCCGTGCATTTTCATAAAGGGCAAGCCGGAAATTGTCTGAACATCAGCCATGGTCGCGCATATACGCCGTGACGTGACAATTTGAAATCCCACCGTAGCGGATTTCCGCTTGACGCCTCGGGGCGGGGTTTATAGAGAAGCCGCCTGTAGCGGGCCGCCTGTCAGGCTGTCCCTGCGAAAGAGTGGGCCGTTAGCTCAGTTGGTAGAGCAACTGACTTTTAATCAGTGGGTCGCAGGTTCGAATCCTGCACGGCTCACCACTTTTTCCAATTAAAATCCGTGTGTTGCAGGCGTCGGAATCGTGTGAAGCCGCGCCTCGGCTTCCTGCCGGAAGCAATACGGAAGCAACTGAACAGGGAAGATTGTTCCGCCAGGGTGGTGCCAATTGGCCACACACGCGATTCCTGAGCCAAATATCCCGAGTTTTGCGAGGCGATATTGTCGGAGGATTGGTGGAGGCAGGAATGGCCCGAAGCCAACGCCCAGGACGCGATCTGATGCTGCATCGCAGCTTCCGCAAAGCTGACATTGCTCGCAAACCAACCAACTATACTTTTTGAGAGCGCTATGTCACAAAAGATTCAGCTTTAGCGGGAGTGAATTAGGTGGCGAAGAGTCTGTTTAGCGTAACGATGCGAGCAATTAAGTCGGCGGAGCGTGAGCGAGTACGTCAAGGGAATGCAGCGAGTCGTTCTCACAATGCGAAATTGAAAGAGCAGGCACGCGCAGCAAGGGCACATGAACGCCAGCTGAAGCAGGCCGTAATTGCAAACAATAGAGAATTGTTGGCGCAAGAAAAGGCGATCAAGGCCGCACATGTCGCGTCGCAATTGGCTGAAGTTGAAAGCCTCAACGCTCAAATCAAAGATGTTTTTGACGATCTGAATGGGCTGCTCGAAGCTACTCTTGAGGTAGATGACTACATTGATATGGAAACACTGCGCAAACCAAGCTCAGCTGCTTTTGATAGACCGGAACTTGAGGTCGCACTTTCACCTCCCCCCAAACCTCAGCTTCCCAGTGAACCATCATACAAAGAACCCCCTCAACCCAAAGGCCTTTTCGGCAAGAAGAAGAAGTTAGAGCAGGCAAGACTGGAGGCGCGGGCAAAGCATATCGAGCAAAAGGAAGACTGGCATCGTCGTATCGCAGGGTTACAATCGGCATACGAGTCTGACATTGCCGAATTTACCGCAGCTGAAGAGAAACGTGTCAATGAACTAGTCGAAGAGAGGGAGCGTTTTCAAAGGGAGCTGGATGAACACAACCAAAAAGTTGATCAGTTTATTAACAACTTATCCTACGGCGACGTCAATGCTGTGCAAGACTACATCGCAATAGTCGTTGAAAACTCAAACTACCCTGATCACTTTGTCATAACCCACGATTTTTCATTCCAACCCGAAGATGCCGAGTTGCAAATGAAGGTCTCGATACCTTCGCCAAGAGCTTTTCCATCAATCAAAGCCTATAAATACGTCCAATCGTCTGATGATATACGCGAGATTCCGTTGCCGAAAACAGAACTAAAGAAACGGTATTGCAATATGATCTACCAAGTAGCGGTGAGGTCACTACATGAAGTCTTCGAGGCCGATAGAAGAGGCATAATTCAAACGATTTCACTGGAAGTCGGAACGGAAGAGGGTGACCCAGCCACCGGAAAAATCGGCTTCATCCCATTTGTTGGTGTCAGCGCAGAAAAAGCTGCGTTTATGGAATTTGATCTTTCCAACGTAGTACCTCAAGCAACGCTTGCGCACCTAGGTGCGGCCATATCAAAGGACCCAGTCAATTTGGTCGCTGCTGGTGTTTCTGGTGTGCGCAGATCATGACTGATAATCGAAAGTTCAATCCACCACCAGGTTGGCCAAAGCCTCCTCCCGATTGGCAGCCTCCAGCGGGCTGGTCTCCTGATCCAAACTGGCCGGACATGCCTGAAGGTTGGCAGCTCTGGATCGCACAATCCCCCCCGATGCCAAAAGAACCAGACGCAAGTCCTGCTCGTGACCCCTCATGTCAAGATGAAACAGGCAGTTTGCAGGCCGAAATTGCCTATCTCAGGGATGAACTCTTCAAAGGGAAAACAGCAGATGAGTTAGTCATATTAAGTGACGAAGCTGTTTTGCAAAGCGTAGGTATTTATCAATACCACCACCCTCTTGAAAACGCTGCTGATTACAAAATTAAACTGAAAGGCATCGGGGCACGGCTTGTTGAGCTGATCAGGGCCTCAGAAGCCATAGAGGTATCAAGCAGTTTTACGTTTGAGAATTCTTTGGCACGGGGCACAAAACTGTCAGCAGACTTGGCAAAATTAATGCTCAGGGCATATAATTCTGAAGCCGACAACTACATCCGATCACTTCGTGCAGGGAACGTCCACACAGCAAAGAAACGGCTGGAAGCATCGCAAACAGCAATCGCAAAACTCGGTGCGATTATGGAGATGCGCGTAAGCGACACCTACCACGATCTACGCCTCGAAGAGATCGAACTGACAGCCGACTGGCTGATGAAGAAACAGGAAGAAAGGGAAAAACAGAAAGAAGAGCGGGCGCGCATTAGGGAAGAAAATCGGGTCGAAAAAGAGTTTGCTGAAGAGCGCGAACGCCTGAACAAAGAAAAAATGCACTTGGAGAATGCGATTGCCGTCCTCGCGGATCGTGACGAAAGCGACCCTGAACTTTTGGAACAACTTGATAGGCTAAACGATGCAATTGAGCAAAACGACTATCGGCTGGCAAACATTCGATCCGGGTATGTTTATGTCATATCTAATCGCGGAGCATTTGGTGAAAATGTTGTCAAGATCGGACTCACAAGAAGGCTCGATCCACAAGTCCGCATAACAGAACTAGGCGGCGCATCCGTTCCGTTTCGGTTTGATGTGCACGCTCTCTTTTTTTCTGAAGATGCGGTTACTCTCGAGAACGAGCTGCACAGACATTTTCAAAACAGATCAGTTAATGTCGTCAATCAGAGAAAAGAGTTCTTCTTCGCTACGCCAAGTGAAGTACGTGACGTATTGATGGAGAAGGTAGGAAATCTTCTGGAGTTTTCGGAAACTGCCGAAGCTTTGGAGTATTTACAATCCAGCAAGTATTGGCCAGCGAGTATCCACGAGTAAGCCGCATGGGTGCTGCACCAAGTTCATGTATGTCGTTTTCTCCAACCTGAATGTCGGCTTTCGCCGAACTTGATTTGTTATTTCCCGCCTGCGGCGAATGACAGGAACCCGCTGATAGCCACAATGCCGGAAAAAGCGCCCCTTAACGAGGCGCTTTCCGATCTCATCCGTGCGCAGTTTTATCCAACAAACCGATAGCGAGATTTGGCTTCATTTAGCTTGTTGGCAGCACGCTTCCGGTTTGCTTCGGCTTCTTCTTTCAGGCGAGGGCCCATGTTTTCCACCAACCAGTTGGACAAATCGGGGTCCTTAACGCCTTCGAGCGCGGCCACGGTAATAGAATTGCCGGTGATCTGGGCCAGGATTAGCCGGATGTGCTCTTTCCGGTGGACATATTTGATCTTGTCGGGGTCGACGTGGCTACGCATTTCCAAGAGGTCTTCAGACGCGACAGAGGTCGCGAGTTCCCAAAAGGGATGATTACGCCAGCGGGCGCGGTTGCTGTCGCTCGGGTCCGGTTCGCAGTAGCGGATTTTCTGAACAGCCTCGGCCACTAGGTCACCGAAGAGCGCGTCGAACTGTTCCCACGTGCGGATTTGCCAGCGGTCTTTCAGAAGGTCTTTCCCGGCACGGATTTCCACTCGCCAGACACGGCTGGACGTGGCGTCGGTCGGGTCTAGCGCGGGCAGGTCATCCCGCGCCAGGTTCGCGTCCCAGATATCCCACCAAAGCGGCTTTTGGCGGTCGATCACTTCGCGCCGCTTGTCGTAGACGATGACTTGCCGTCCGGGCATTTTGCCCACGGTCACGGACGTGTAGCGGCCCGATTTTCCGTTACTGCGCGTGTCGTCGGCGACCAGATGATCGGCACGGTTGGTGTGGCTGTGGATGACGAAGTTTTCAGGTTGCAGCTCGAAGTCCGGGGCCAAGATGTCGACGCAGAAATCCGCTCTGGCGATACTGATTTGTTGGGGTCCATAGCGGACGCCCAGACGGGTCAGGGTCTTGTCGATATAGGCGCGGGCGTGGCCGAGGCCCTGCGTGGCCAGGAACGTCGATCCGACCGAGACCCGAATGCCCCAGCCGTCACGGGCGTTCGGTTTCTTGATGAACCAGGTCACGTCGAGCGGGCCGCCCTTCAGGATGAAGCGATAGCCGTTGCCACCATAGGGCAGAAGGTCAAAGTCAGCCCCGCCATAGGTGAAGGGGACAGGCGCGCGAGCTTCTTCCGCCTTTTCCCGCTCGGCATCAAGGAGGGCGAATAGCTCCTGCGAGATATTGGTTTCAATCGAGAGGGCGAGGGTGTCGAACCCGCAGTGAACGATGTGCATGGGGGCGCTCCTAGTGGTGTCTGTATTTCCAGAGGGGGGTGCTACAATCACCCCCCTCTTGCCCTGACCGGGCGCGGTTTTGGCGAAGGGGGAAGGGCGCTTTGCGCCCGAAGATGTGCCTCCGGCGGGGCAGCTTTTGTTTTGGGGCCGGGCTTTGGCCCGGCGGCTGTTACTTGCGCTCATTCACTTGCCGCCCGATCCAGGTTTCCGCCCGCTCGGCGCATTTCGAGAGGTTGAGAAGGTCGGAGTGATGAAAGCTCGTGGTGTTCTTCCAGTCGCCCTGGTCGTCCTTGTAGGAGCGGGACATATCGACGGAGTAGAACCCGTCATTGTCCCAGATCGTCGCGGTGATGAGACCGAGCCGGTATTTCTGTGCAGGTTGGTTTGCCATATCGGCGTTCCTTTCCGGTTGAAGGGTTTTGGCAGACAGAGGAAGGGCGCGAGGTGGCGACACCTCGCGCCCCTTTAGAAGCCATCCGGCCCCAAAATCCCGCGCGGCGCTGCCAACTCCGCGCGGGCAAAACTGCTATATTAGGAAGGTGCCGAGCCAGTGTTCGCCACTCGCTTTTCCGCGATCCATTTCTGAAGGTCGTGGCGCGTGTAGCGGACGGATCGGCCGGATACTTTGATGAAATGAGGCCCACCACCTCGTACGCGCCAGTTCTGCAAGGCGCGTACCGAATAGCACAGGTAGCTGGCCGCCTCTTTCTCGCCGATCAGTCGATCAAAGTAGTCTGGGTCTGTTTGGGTCTGCATCCTTGCCTCACTGCATTTGATTGCGTTGAGAACAAGATGCAGCGTGGTCTGAGGGAATTCTAATGGGAGAAGTTTTCAAATTTTTAACACTTTTCCCATCGCCTATTTTCTAAGGCCGAAAGCTGATCGGGCCGCTTCGCCAAGCGTGTCGTTGGACGGTAAATTGCTCCCGTTGAAGGACCAGATCACAGCACAAAGGAAGTCCATGAACGGGCCTTTGTAGTGATTAGATTCTTCATGTGGATCGTATCTGTAAGTGGCCATTGGCTCTTGTCCTGCGAACCTTTCGAAGAAAGTACCCAAATCGCGGATTGTCTGCTCTAAGCTTTCGTTCTGCTTCGGGCGACCGGCTGAAGGTTTGTACGCTTTTTGGGATTCGCGGATCGTGGCGAGGAATAGAGCAATCTGATCTGATAGTTGTTCGGTTGCATACTCGCCATACGTCAGGCCTTCGTTTTCTTCAGACAAGATCGAGTCGACGTCGGCAGGCGAGTTCACCTCATAAATGTTTTGGAGTTCCCACCAGATTGCGTCAGGAACCTCATCAAGCTCGGCCAGCATCATCACAGCTGCCCTTTCGAGCTTCTGATACCATCTGCTTCGTTCCAGTGCCGGGATCGCGACTCGATTTCCCGGTTTTGGGCTGTAGAAGTACAGCGCATCCGACAACGCCGGTTCGAACTCATTGGGTCTCGGCTGGTCAGTGCAACACTGCCGCCAAACCTCATCAATATTTATTCGCCGAAATCTCTCATAGAATTCAGTTTCGTGCGCACGGTTACAATATGGATCGTCGTCGTTCACCTAAGTCAGTCCCTATGTAAAATATACCTATCACAACAGGTCCGACCTTTACGTTACATAGGCTCGAAAGCCGACCCTATTATACAACTCGCAACCCCGGCGGATTGGGCCGTGTATCCTTACGTACGGTACGTGCCAGGCGCGCCGCCACCGATCCCGCCGCGCGCTGCACGGCATCATCTGCCAGGTGTGCGTAACGTAACGTGGTTTGCAAATTCTTATGCCCAAGGATTTCCTTGAGCGTGAACGGGTCGATCCCATCTCTCATCGCGACCGACGCATAGGTATGCCGCAGATCGTGAATACGCACATCGGCCAGTCCTGCGCGTTCGCGAATGCGCCGCCAGGGCTTTTGCAGGTTCACAAGCGGCCCGTCCTCAGTCTCGCCCAAAATGACATATGGGTTATCCGCGAGGCGCGGCAGGTCCATCAGGATATCATAGGCTTCTCGCGGAAGCGGAATGCGGCGGCGTCCGGTTTTGCTGTCGGGCAATTCCAAATGATGCGAAGCCACATAGTCCCACCGCAGCGTCAGAATCTCGCTGAGGCGGCATCCGGTGTAAATCAGCAGGAGGATGGCCGAGACGACGTAGACGGACTCCGTGCCCTCTTCCAGCGCCTCTACCAGCACTTCGCCGAGCCGGATTTGTTCGTCATCCGACAGGTAGCGTTTCTTTTCTTCCTCGCGGAATTTCTTAATCCGGCGGGCGGGGTTCGATCCAGCCTGCCGAACGCCCCAATCCTCGGCTAGGTTGAAGAGCTTCGAAAGCATGCTGGCGGCGCGGTTGGCCTGATAGGGTGTATCCCTCAAGGCGTGGTGAAACGCGACCACATCTGACCGCGTCACTTCGGCAATGGCCAGCGGCCCGAGCCTGGGCCGAATGAACCGGCGAATGATGCTGCGATAGTCGCGCGCGGTCGTCGGCTTGCAGTGTTGATCGACATATTCGTCCAGGAAGCGGTCACAAAGGCCTGCCACGGTCGGGGCGCAGCGCTTGGCCTTCTTCTCGGCGGATGGGTCCGCCCCGCGCGCCACATCGCCCAGGAGCCGCTTGGCCTCGGCTTTGGCTTCCTCCGCCGTTAGTGCGCCGTGCTGGCCAATGGTGCTGCGCCGCGTGCGCCGTCCGGCCCGGTATTGTACCAGGTAGGTCTTTTTCCCCGAGGGATAGACCCGAACCCCGAACCCGCACAGGTCGCGATCCCAAACCAGATAATCAGACGGCTTGATTTCGAGCCTTTCGACAATGCGTTTGCTCAACCTGAACATTTCCAGAACACTCCTTGCTTCCGGCACTGCTTCCGGAAGCAATACGGAAGCAACTGACGGCGAATTGTGGCGTTAGTGATGAGTCAAAGGCGCAATGAAGGTCAACGCAAATCATTGTTTTCAAGTCGTTTTTGTCAGGTGGGCGAAATTTGGAGAAATCTGGCGAAATGCCTCTGGGCGTTCTTCGTAACTGAGGCGATGATGGTGGAGACTTTGAGCCATAGCTTCGTCCGGCCATTGCTGGCCGTTTCATGCACTGTGCAGCGGATAGGCGGGTCCCGGATCAAGCCGCCACTCAGGGGTAGGGCGGCGAAGGTCTGGAGGCAGCCAAAGCGGACATGCCGCTTCTACAGGAACGGGCGG